>APMI01005393.1_pt1 | contig 49354 bp, 44 predicted proteins | sample 667938 | NCBI WGS metagenome assembly APMI01 (sample SAMN01084076, study PRJNA167559) | wastewater metagenome | biome: Wastewater | place: Denmark: Ejby Moelle, Odense | collected 2011-11-28
GAGCTTTGGCACCGGGATCATTTGTACAGCGGCGCCCCATGCGACTCGATCAGCGGAAGTCTTCGAAACCAGAATATTTGCTTTGCAACGAGTGGAGGAAAAAAATCGATGTCCCGTTATACCGGTCCTCGCCTGAAAGTCATGCGTGCCTTGGGAGTTGAACTCCCTGGGCTTTCCAGAAAGTCTCTTGGCGGACGTGATTACCCCCCTGGCCAACACGGCCAGCGCCCCCGCCGCAAGTCGGATTACGGCTTGAAGCTTATTGAGAAGCAAAAGTTGCGAATGAATTACGGGCTGACGGAGTCGCAGCTCCAGCGACTTTTCAAGGAGGCAAAGAACACAAATGCGCCGACAGGTCACAAACTGATCGAACTGCTTGAAAGACGTCTGGACAACTTCGTTTTTCGGGCTGGCTTTGCACCGACAATCGTTGCCGCGCGACAATTGGTCCGCCACAAGCATTTGACCCTGAACGGTCTGCCTGTGAATATCGGGTCGATCCGCATCAACGTGGCAGATGTCATTGTTCTGAAAGAACGTTCGCGCCGCATACCGATGGTGCTGGAGTGCATTGGGCAACCATCGCTGAGTCGTCCCGAATGGCTGCGTTGCGATGAAAAGCAGTTCAGCGCGGTTGTGACCCGCTTGCCCGATGCCAGCGAAATACCTTTCCCGATCGATGAGCAGGACGTCGTCGAGTACTACGCGGTGCGGCTATGAGCTTCGATTGCCAGTGCGACGATCTGGAGGACGACGACTCCCCGCCTGAATACGAAACTGCACCCGATCTGGCCTTGGCTGCACTTCTCATACTGATGACGAGCTATTCCACGACCCCGACGCCTGCCATCGCAAACGCTATTGTTACGCACCTGCAGGTTGTCGGTCGGGACGAGCGCTACAGCACAGCATTAAGCCAAAGCGCTGCGCAGTTGGTGAGCAAGTGGAAAGCCCTGAAGGTGCTTTGTGACAAAGGCGTCAGCGTCCATTCGGCGCTCCCCGTGCGGCACTAGCCCAATATCGGAACACTTGTCTCGTGGTTCTGCGCGGCCTGACATTGCAATCCTGCACCCCGAGGTCCATGCTGAACCCGTGAGGAGGTGTTCAAAATGCATATCAATTTCCTGGGTGCGGCGGGAGAGGTTACGGGGTCCTGCACCCTGGTCGAGACAGGGACTTGTCGTTTCCTTGTCGATTGCGGAATGTTTCAGGGCGGCCCTGCTGCCCGTTCGAAAAACCTGCATGCCCTGAACCTCGGCTTTGATGTCCGCAACATCGACTTCGTGCTGCTCACGCATGCCCACATTGATCACTCCGGACTATTGCCTCGTCTGGCGGTCTTGGGATTTCGCGGACCCATCTACACGACACCGGCCACCATCGACTTGCTTGAAGTGCTTCTGCTGGACAGCGCTCACATCCAGGAGAAGGAGTCGGAATGGCAGTTGCGCCATCAGCGTCGCCGTGGCGTGAGTGAGCGCGCTATTCAGGCGCCGCTATACACCGTGGCCCAGGCGCAGTCGTCGCTCAGCCTGCTCAGGCCGGCTGAGTACGGTGAGACGATTCATCCTGCTGAAACAGTCAAGGCCTGCTTCCACGATGCCGGCCATATTCTTGGCTCGTCGTGGCTGGAGGTGACTGTCAGCTGCGAAGGCAAGCCACGCAGGCTGGTGTTTTCCGGCGACTTGGGGATGCACGATCGCCTGGTCCTGAACGACCCCGAGAAGGTGGTGCCCGAGGCCGATGTGCTGTTGATTGAGTCAACGTACGGAGATCGCCTGCATCGCCCGATGCACGAAACGGAAGATGAAATCGTCGCAGCCATCCAGCGGACGCACGCATGCCATGGCAATCTGATCATTCCGTCCTTTGCCGTTGGCCGCACCCAGGAAATCATTTACCTGTTGGCCGACTTGGTACGTCGTGAGCGTCTCGCCCCGCTGAAGGTGTTTGTTGATTCGCCAATGGCCAACGAGGCGACCCGGATCACGCTGGCCCACCCGACCTTGCTCGACGGCGAGACCCGCGATCTGATTACGTGGATGGCAGCGCATCCGTCAAAGGTAAAGATTGAATTCGTTGCCGACGTGGAGGCGTCCAGGGCGCTGAATGAAGTACGGAGCGGGGCCGTGATCATTTCAGCGAGCGGCATGTGCGACGCAGGACGGATCAAATATCACCTGCGCGAGAACCTTGCACGCAGCGAGTGCAGCATCCTGATCGCGGGTTTTCAGGCCGCAGGCACGCTGGGCCGACGCCTCGTCGACGGTGCCCGGCTGGTCCACATCTTTGGTCAGCCTGTACCGGTCAGAGCCCGCATCTATACGGTGGGCGGCCTGTCGGCACATGCCGATCAGGCGGGGCTGCTCGATTGGTTGCGGGGATTTCATGTGCCGCCACGGCACACCTATATCGTGCATGGGGAAGCCGGCGCCTCGGCCACGTTTGCCCAGGCCATTCGCGACCAATTGGGCTGGCGTGACGTGACGCTGCCGCATCAGGGGGAAAGGGTCACGCTGTAGGATAAAGCACGGGGGGCGTGGTCTGTCATCGGCCGAGCTCCGGAAAGCGTCGCAGCCACAGCCAGGCAACGGTCAACTGGACGGCGATGGTCAGGGTCCAGGTACCGGTGACGAAGCAGCACGCGGCAGGCAGCACCAGCTCAAGCAGTTCCTCGCATAAATTGCCAAGCACGAAAAAAAACAGTGTCAGGCAGGCCCACTTCAACATGAAGCCGGGAAGATGATGGATGCCGATCCGGCGGTTGTGGCGGTAGTTCTGCTGGCGCTCCAGGAGGCTGCCATGTGTCACGTCCCGGAAGTAGGGAAAGGGCCACAGGTAGCGATAGAGTATGTGCCAGAAGGCTTCCTGGCCGGGGAGGGGGCTCCTGTCCATCGCGCTCTCCAAAGACGCCGTGACCATGCCCTTGTGGCATGCGACAAGGGTCAGTTTGCGCCGACTTGAAGAGTGAGGGAAGAGACTCTTGAACGTAAAAAAGCCGACGAGACGACGTCGGCTTTCCTTGAAAGCAGCTTGATTACTTGACTGTGGCCTTGGCACGCAGCTCGGCAATGTGATGCTCGACCTTCTGCTGTTCAAGGCGCTGCTTGAGCTGGGGCTTCACTTCGTCGAAAGCCGGAGCCTTGAGGGCGCGGCTGTCTTCGACCTTGATGACGTGATAGCCGAATTCGGTCTTCACCGGGGTGGCGGAATACTTGCCTTTTTCAAGCTTGACCAGGGCTTCGGAGAAGGGCTTCACGAAGCCGGCCGGATTGGCCCAGCCCAGATCGCCGCCCTTGTCCTTGGAGCCGGGATCCTTGGACTGTTTGGCGAGTTCTTCAAACTTCTCACCCTTGTCCAGTTTGGCGATGATGGCCTTGGCGTCTTCTTCCTTTTCAACAAGGATGTGGCGGGCCTTGTATTCCTTGTCGCCCAGTTGAGACTTGATCTTTTCGTACTCTGCCTTGACCTCTGCTTCAGTGACTGCATGGGTCTTGACGTAGTCTTGCAGGTAGGCGCGGATCAACACGGCTTGACGGGCCAGTTCGATCTGGGCAGTTACGCTGCCGGACTTTTCCATGCCTTTTTTGCGGGCTTCCTGGGCGAGCACTTCACGACGGACCAGTTCTTCCTTGACGGCATTGCGGAGTTGATCCGAATCGGGCGCGCCCTGGGTCTTCTGTTCGGCGATCATCACGTCGGCACGGGCCTGGGGGATGGCGGTGCCATTGACGGTTGCCACGGTCTGGGCATAGGCGGGGATCGCGACGAGCGCCGCGAGGAGGGACAGAGCCAGACGGCTCGGGACGATCTTCATCAGTTTTCCTTGCTTGGTGTAGCGGTTTGAAAGTCAGTTTTCTTCGGGGGTTCTTGCCTGGATGGCCAGGGCATGTATGTCCTGGCGCATCATGTCGCCCAGCGCATCGTAAATCAAGCGGTGGCGGGACACGGTGTTTTTGCCGTCAAAGGCTGCCGATACAATGCTCAGCCGGTAGTGGCCACCGCCGGAGCGGGCGCCGGCATGGCCGGCATGCAGGTGGCTTTCGTCAATGACTGCGATCTGCTGCGGGGCGAGTACGTCCAGACGCTGGTGGATCTTGTCGATAACGCTCACGGCAGGACCTTCTTGAACGGTTTGACCGTACAGCGCACGAAAACACCTGTGGTGCTGTAGGGGTCAGCCGCAGCCCAGGCTTCGGCGTCGGCCAGAGACGGGAATTCGGCAATGATCACGCTGCCGGTGAAGCCCGCGGGGCCGGGATCAGGTGAATCCACCGCCGGGCACGGGCCGGCCAGGATCAGACGACCATCGGCCTGCAGCGCCTGCAGGCGAGCCAGATGTTCAGCGCGGACGGCGAGACGCTTTTCGAGTGAGTCGGGAGCATCTTCGCCAATCAGGGCATACAGCATTATTTCGGTTCCTCTTCAATGATGTAGCGGGACAGCAGCATTCCCTGGGCCAGAACGAACACGAGCATCAGGCCCATGCCACCAAAAAGCTTGAAGTTGACCCAGGTATCTTCGGAAAAGTTGTAGGCCACAAGAAGATTTATCACGCCCATCGCTGCGAAAAACCCTGCCCAGGCCAGATTGACCTTTCCCCACATTGCTTCGGGGAGCTTCATCTGCGCTTCGAGCAGGTTGCGGATCAGGTTCTTCTTGAGTACCAGCGGTGCGAAAATCAGCGAACCGGCAAAGAACCAGTAGAGCATGGTGGGCTTCCATTTGATGAAGGTCGGGTTCTGGAAGAACAGGGTCGCACCGCCGAACACGGTGACGATCACGAAGCTGACCCACAGCATGGTGTCCACCTTGCGGTGCCTGAACCATACCCAGCCGATTTGCGCCACCGTTGCAGCGATCGCCACCGCCGTTGCGGCGAAGATGCCGGCAAACTTGTAGGCGGCGAAAAACAGGATGATGGGAAAAAGATCAAAGAGAAATTTCATTGGCAGGGACTTGGTGAATTGGGCATTTGGCGTGTGCAGTTCAGGCCGGATCGGCGCGATTGCGCATGTGATCGGCAAGGCCCTCAATGGCCGTCCATAATTTGGCGCGCAAGGGACTCTCGGGAATGCACTCGTCGAAGGCCAGCTTCATGCACATCAGCCATTGGTCGCGCTCGACGCTGGCAATGGTAAAGGGCAAGTGGCGGGCCCGCAGGCGGGGATGGCCGAACTCTTGTTCATAAAGTGGAGGGCCGCCAAGCCAGCCGGTGAGGTATTTGAACAGCTTTTCCTCCGAGCCGGACAAATCTTCTGGATGCATCTGGCGCACGTCCCAGGCTTCCGGCAGGCTGTCCATCAGCGCATAAAAGCGATGAACCAGACGCCGGATACCTGCTTCGCCACCCAGCTCCACGTAGGGCGTGTTTTCAGGCACCGTGAAAATCCATGGCCTCGACGCGGCCGCAGCGCAGATTGGCAGGTAGTGCTTCGTCCATCATGTTCGGGCGGGGCAGACCCAGGTTGGACATCAATTCGATGAAGTCCGAACGACTGCGACCGGCGAGGCGCGGATTGCTTTCCTTTTCCTGGCTGATGCAGGACACACGGGCGCCGCGGTAATCGTGGCCGGGATAGACCAGGGTCTCGTCGGCGAGGGTGAAGAGACGCTCGTGAACGCTGTCGTAGAGCGCGCCGGCGTCCCCGCCCTGAAAGTCGGTACGGCCACAGCCGCCGATCATCAGCGAGTCGCCGGTGAAGATACGGTCGCGCCAGTGGTAAGTGACGCAGCCAGGTGTGTGGCCCGGGGTCGGAATTACACGGATGACCTCGTTGCCGAAGACCAGGGTGTCGCCTTCCTTGAGCAGGCGATCGGCACAGCCCACGCCGCCGCTGGCTCCAATCGCGCTGCGGGCGCCAGTGAATTCGCAAAGCCCGGCAGCTCCCGTGATGTGGTCAGCGTGTACGTGGGTTTCCAGCACCCAGGCGAGTTGCAGCTCCTGCTCCTGCAGGAAGGTGATGTACGCGCCCACGTGCTCCTTGACCGAGTCGATGATGACTGCATCGCCAGTCACCGGGTCGGCAAGCAGGTAGCTGAGGGTGCAGCTGGTGGGGTCGAAGAATTGGCGGAACAGAATCATGGAAGCACTGCCATTAAAGGGAATAGGGTCGATTCTAGCTTCAACTCAGGTCTTTGGTGCGGATCTAAGCAGGATGCAGGCCCGCAGGCCACCTCCATCCCTCTGCAGCAGGCGGAACTCGCCATGCTGACCGCGTACGATCCGATCAACGATGGCCAGCCCGAGCCCGGATCCCTTTGTATTGCTGCGGGCCGATTCGAGGCGCGTAAAAGGGCGCTTGACCCGCTCGGTTTCAGATTCCGGAATACCCGGTCCACGATCAAGCACCTGAATGGCAGGCCGTTTCCCATCCATGCCGACTTCCAGCTCGGGAGCCGCGCCGGCGTAGTGCAGGGCATTTTCAATCAGGTTGGTGACTGCCCGGCGCATGGCATTCGGTCTTGCCAGCGCAAGCGTCGGCCCGGCCGACACGACGCTCAACGAAAGGCCCCGACGGGCATAGATTGCAGAGAGCTCTTCGGCCAGCTCGGACAGGTCCAGTGTCGTGAATTGCTCGCCACCATCCTCTTTTGAGAACTCCAGAAACTGACCAATGATCCGGTCCATGTCTTCGATGTCGGTGACCATTGCATCCACGTCGACCGGATCGGCACCACACATCTCGATGCCAAGGCGCAGACGGGCCAGGGGAGTGCGCAGGTCATGGGACACGCCGGCGAGGATCAGCGCCCGGTCGGCGTCGAGTTGCTGCAGATCGTGGGACATCTGATTGAAGGCATAAGCGAGGTCGGCCAGTTCGGTGGGGCCGCTTTCACTCAGCCGCGGTGGCACTTCGCCGCGTCCGACCGTACGGGCGGCCTGGGCCAGATCCTTGAGCGGCCGGTTGAGGCGCGACACGATCATGTAGGTGCCGAGCATCGCCAGGCAGAGGGCCGCGGCGCCCCAGCCCATCCACTCGAGCGCATGGGGGCGCAGGACCCGCTCGATGGGCAGCATCACCCAGAAATCGGTGTTCTCTGCCGGCGTTTCGCCTTCGAGCCGGAAACTGATCCAGAACCCGTTCAAACCTTCCCACGAGGAGGCGAAACGGGTCTCGGTGCCGAGCTCAAGTCGGACATCCTCTGTAACCATGCGAAGCACGTCAGTGTCGTCCAGCGGCTGGAGCTTATCCTGGGCCTCTGCCGGATAAATTCGGATACCTTCCAGCGTGGCCAGATCGAGGAGCAAATCCTTGCGCAGGGCCGGATCCGCGTTGAGCAAGGCGGTGCGCGTCAGGTTGATGATGCTGACCACAGTCTGGGCAGTCTGGCGTGCGCGGCTGGCTTGATCAAAGTGACTGAAAATGGCCGACCATGCCGCCACGGAGGCGAGCATGAGAATGGCCACCACCAGAAAGATGCGCCACAGCAAGGTGCGTGGCGCCCTGACCAGAAGAGATCGAAAGCGGGGCAGTGCCATGGGTCAGGCTGTCACGCCTGCTTGTTCCCGTCAGGCACGAAGACATAGCCAAAACCCCACACGGTCTGGATGTAGCGGGGTTTGCCCGGATCTTCTTCGATGAGCTTGCGCAGACGGGAAATCTGGACGTCGATGGAGCGATCGAACACGTCGTACTCGCGCCCCCGGGCCAGTTCCATGAGGCGGTCACGGGACAGCGGCTGGCGCGGGTGCTGGAGAAGCACCTTGAGTAGCGCGAACTCACCGGTGGTAAGCACGGTTTCCTCTCCGCTGCGAATCAGAATGCGTGTGCCAAGCTGGACGACGATCTGGCCGAAGCTCACCTCTTCGTCGTCGGCGGCAGGCGCGCCTGGCGGCGTCTGCGGCTGACGACGCATGACAGCGTGAATCCGTGCGACCAATTCACGTGGATTGAAGGGCTTGGGCAGGTAGTCGTCAGCCCCCATTTCGAGGCCGACGATGCGGTCTACGTCGTCACCCTTGGCTGTCAGCATGACGATTGGAATCATGTTGTTGGTGCCGCGCAGGCGCCGGCAGATGGACAGCCCATCTTCACCGGGGAGCATCAGGTCAAGCACCATCAGGTCGAAATGCTCGCGCAAGATAGCCCGATCCATCTGGGTGGAGTCGCTGACAGTCTTGACGTTGAAGCCCTGCTCGCTGAGGTAGCGTTTCAGGAGATCCCGCAGGCGGAGGTCGTCGTCAACGACGAGGACGCGATAGCTTTCTTTTTCCATGGAGCGAATCCTAGCTGCTCCCCTGCAAACCGGCTAGCCGGGCAACAAAGGGCGGGTAAGCAAACGTAAGTGGAGGAGGGGGTCTAACATCCTCTTACAAAGCGGCATTCCATTGCTGGCCGGGCCTGCCAGAATCAAATTGTGCCGTGACCGGGGTATCCCCGAAAACACGCGGCCGGGTTAGGATGAGGGCCATGTGCAAAGAGAAAATCTTGCAGGAAAAGTTCCATTGCCGTTTGGGCCTTGTTTTTGGCCTGCTGCTGGCTGCGCCTTTGGTTACGACTGATGCGGTTGCGCAAGGCAATGAGCGTCTTGGACCCTTTCTGCGCCAGTATGCGGCTCCCCAGGATCGTCAGGTGCGCGACATGCAGCCTTTTGCGGCTGAAATACGTCGCCAGGAGCCAGATGACAGCCGTAATCCGCGACGCTGGTCTCCCGAGGAGCGTCGGCAGTTGCGGCGAGATATCCACGATGCCGGCCGCGACGTTTACGGCGTTCGTCCGCGACATTCCGACTGATCGGCGCGAGCCTTCGGCTCGCCGCCGAGCCGAAGGCGGTAGAATGCGCGCGCTATGAAGATTCTCGCTCTCGAAACCTCCACTGAATCCGGATCGGTCGCATTGCTGGACGACGACCGGCTTGTTGAACGTCCTGTCGCCGGCCGGCCTGGTCATTCCGAAACCCTTCTCCCCGAAGTTCTTGCCCTGCTGAGGGAGGCTTGCGTCGACCTGCGCGACGTTGATGCGCTTGCCTTCGGTGCGGGGCCGGGCGCCTTTACCGGCCTGCGGCTCGCCTGTGGCGTGGCGCAAGGCCTGGCAATGGGAATCGGCAAGCCGGTGATTCCCGTTGGCACTTTGGAGGCGCTGGCCAGCCAGTGCAGCGAGGACTTCGTTTTCGTGGCGGCCGACGCCCGCATGTCGGAGGTCTATTTCGCAGCCTACCGTCGCGAAGACGGCACGCTGCGCGAGTACGCAGCACCCGCCTGTGCAGCACCGGCCAATGTGCTGCTGCCGCCCGGGGGCGACTGGTTTGGTTTCGGATCGGCCTTCAGGGCTTACCGGGATGTACTTGTGCCTGCGCTTGGCGCCCGCCTGATTGGATTTGATGATTCCCGGATTCCCCTGGCTTCCAGCGTGGCGCGTCTAGCGGCCGAGCGTTTCCGGCGTGGCGAGATGCTTGATCCGGCATTGGCGGCGCCGCTCTATGTGCGTGACAAGGTTGCCCTGACGACGGCTGAACGTCTTGCCCGGGGAGGCAAGGCATGATCGTTACGGCACTGGACATCGCGCCGGGTTTTGCTCCGATGCAGGAAACCGACCTGGAATGGGTCGCCGAGCAGGACAAGTTGCTCTATCCGTTTCCTTGGGCGGCCGTGAATTTCGCCGACTCGATGAGTGCCGGTTATGGTTGCTGGATGATGTTCGAGGGCGCCGAGCGGGCTGGTTACGCCGTATTGATGATGGTGCTCGACGAAGTACATGTCCTTAACATCAGTGTGGTAGTCGAGCGCCAGGGTCGGGGACTCGGGAGTCGTCTGCTGGATCATCTTGCGGTGGTGGCAAAGGCAGCCGGGGCCCGACAGATGTTCCTCGAGGTTCGTCCTTCCAATACGCCTGCGCTGGCCCTGTACCAGCGGGCTGGTTTTGAGACCATCGGACGTCGCAAGGGCTACTACCCTGCTGCGCACGGACGCGAAGATGCCTTGGTGATGAGGTGGCTCCTGTGAGCCTGCGCACAAAGGGCATTCTGCGCGAGATGGGGTTGGCGCCGTTGTGGCGCTTGCGCGGTATCGAAGAAATTGCGGTTGACGAGCCCGTGGCAGAGTTGTCGCTACCGGAGGAGGCCAGCGGAGCGCCGGCTGTTGCGTGTGCCGTTACCAAGCCGTTGGTTGCCCAGCAAGTTGAGGTCCGAAATGCCTTGCGCGCAGCCTTGGCGCCTCTGGCGCCGGTGCTTGATGCCGCAACGCCGCACCGCGAGATGTCCATCGACCTGGCAAGCGTTGGCTGGGATGAGCTGGAGGAGCGCATTCGCGCCTGCGATGCCTGCGGTCTGTGCAAGCGGCGCAAGCAGGCAGTGCCGGGTGTGGGTGACCGTCAGGCCGACTGGCTGTTTGTCGGCGAAGGCCCCGGCGCCGAGGAGGACGAAAGGGGCGAGCCCTTTGTCGGTCAGGCCGGGCGCCTGCTTGACAACATGCTGGGTACCATCGACCTGAAGCGGGGTGAGGACGTGTACATTGCCAACGCGGTGAAATGCCGCCCGCCCAATAATCGGACTCCTGAGGCTCCGGAGCTGGCGGCCTGCTTCCCCTATCTCAGCCGCCAGATCGAATTGATCAAGCCGCGCCTGATCGTCGCCCTCGGCCGCCCGGCGGCCCAGGCGCTGCTGAATCAGGAAATCAAGATCGGTGCCGTACGGGGCAAGCTGTTCTCCCATGCATCGATCCCAGTGGTGGTGACTTACCATCCGGCTTATTTGTTGCGCAACATGGCCGACAAGGCAAAGGCCTGGGAGGATCTTTGCTTTGCCCGCAATACCATGCGCCACCTGCGGGACGGCGAGTAGGTCGATTGCAATATTTCATGTATGAAGCCGCCTGTCATGGCTTCTACAACGGTCGTCGCTAGAATGATCTGTTGTTTGCCGTGGTAGGCGAATGTCGTTTTGCCTGGCTCCATCTTTTCCCCGAGGACAATCATCATGCCTTTCAAGCTTTTCCTGTCCCTGATCCTGTCGGCGCTGCTGCTGTCCGGTTGCGGCTACAACCAGATCCAGATCAACGATGAACAGGTCAATGCATCCTGGTCCGAAGTGCTCAACCAGTACAAGCGCCGCGCCGACCTGATTCCCAACCTGGTCCAGGTGGTGCAGGGCTACGCTTCCCACGAAAAGGAAGTGCTGACCCGCGTGACCGAGGCGCGCGCCAACGTGGCCGGCATGAAGGTGACACCGGAACTGGTCAATGATCCCGACGCCATGGCCAAGTTCCAGAAGGCCCAGGGCGAACTCTCCGGTGCCTTGTCGCGCCTGCTGGTGGTTACCGAGAACTACCCCAACCTGAAGGCCGATGCCAATTTCCGTGACTTGCAGGCCCAGCTGGAAGGCACCGAGAACCGCATCACCGTGGCCCGCAACCGCTATATCAAGACGGTTCAGGAATACAACGTATCGGTGCGCACCTTCCCGAACAACCTCACTGCAATGGTGATCGGTGCCAAGACCAAGGCCAACTTTGCAGTCGAAAACGAGCAAGCCATCAGTGAGCCGCCGAAGGTGAACTTCGGCTCGCCTGCTGCAGAGCCTGCTCCCGCCAAACCGGCGGCCCATTAAGCAGGTCACGGGCGCCTTACCGTGAGCAACGCGCTCCTGCGCTTTCTCTTGCTGCTGATTGGCTTGACAGGGCTGGTCCATGCGGACGATCTGCAGCCCGTACCTGCGCTTTCCGCCCATGTGACCGACACCGTCGGCCTGTTGCCGGAGGCGCGCCGGCTGGCCCTTGAAAGCCGACTGGTTGCGCTGGAGGCGGAGAAGGGGGCACAGGTAGCGGTTCTGGTCGTCGCCACCACGCAGCCCGAAGCCATTGAGGAGTACGCCCTGCGGGCTGCCGAAGCCTGGCGTCTCGGGCGCAAGGGCGTGGATGACGGTCTGCTGTTCCTGGTGGCGCGGGATGATCGACGGATGCGTATCGAGGTGGGGCGCGGGCTTGAAGGTGCGATTCCGGATGCCATCGCCAAGCGGATCATCGCCGACGTGGTTACCCCGCAATTCCGCTCGGGAGATTTTTCCGGAGGCATAGAGGCGGGCGTCGAGGCTATCGCCGCGCGGGTTTCCGGCGAGGCCCTGCCGGCGCCCACGGCCCGCAAGCCGGGCGACGACAGCCAGTTCGGGCTGGAGGAGGTTCTGGTCCTCGGCATGATCGTGACAATCGTGGCGGGCAGCGTTTTGCGGGCAATTTTCGGACGCCTGCTTGGCGCGACGATGGTCTCGGGCATTGTCGGTGTCGGTGCCTGGCTGCTGACCAGCGCTGTGCTGGTCGGGGTGGCCGGAGGCGTGGTGGCCTTCATCTTTGTTCTGGCCATGGGCTCTGGTGGCGGTTCGCGCCATTCGGGTGGCCCGTGGATGGGCGGCGGGATGGGAGGTGGCGGTTTCGGACGGGGCGGCGGTGGCGGCTGGTCCGGTGGCGGTGGTGGTTTTGGCGGCGGCGGCGCGTCGGGAGGCTGGTGATGCAGATCGGACGCGTGCTTCGTCATCTCGTGACGCCGTCCTGGGTGCTTGGACGGGTATTTACACCTCTCGTGATGAGCGCAATCGAAGACGCAGTTAAGGAGTCGGAAACCCTGCACCGGGGTGAGATCCGCTTTGCTGTCGAAGCCGGGCTCGACCTGGATGAGTTGCGCCGGGGGACGAGCGCCCGGGAACGGGCCGTAGAGATCTTTTCGCAGTTGCGCGTGTGGGATACCGCCGAGAATACCGGCGTGCTGATCTACGTTCAGTGGCTGGATCGACGGGTGGAAATTGTTGCCGACCGGGGGATCTCGGCACAGGTGCCGCAGATGGAATGGGAGCGGATCTGCCGCCAGATGGAGGCGGCCTTCCGGGAGAAACATTTCGGCGAGGGTTGTACTGCTGCCGTCAGTGCGGTCGGACGCTTGCTCGCCGCGCGCTTTCCGGCCGGGGCCGATAATCCTAATGAACTCCCCGACCGGCCGGTTCTTCTCTGATTTCTCTCAGTTGCCGTTCTGCAATGCCTGACTCTGGCCAATGCTGAAGTAGAGGGAGGCGCCCTTGCCGACTTCGCCTTCGGCCCACACTTCTCCGCCATGTCGGCGGACGATCCGGGCGACGGTGGCCAGACCGATGCCGGTGCCGGGAAACTCCCGGTCGGAATGCAGGCGCTGGAAGGGCCGAAACAGGTTTTCCCGGTAACGCATATCGAAACCTGCACCGTTATCGCGAACCACGAAGGCATCCACTCCTTCGTGCCGGGTGGCGCTGAAATGGATTTCCGGGTGGTCCATGCGGCCGGTGAATTTCCAGGCGTTGCCCAGCAGATTCTCTAGCACGGTGCGCATCAGGCTCGGGTCGCCCTCGATGCACAGATCTGCGGCGATATCGACGCACATCTCGCGCTCCGGCTCTTGCTGACGCAGCTCCTCGCAGATGACATTGGCCAGGTGGGACAGATCCACCGGGCGGCGTTCAAGTTCCTTGCGACTGACCCGCGACAGGGTTAGCAAGTCGTCGATGAGCTGGCCCATGCGGTGCACGGCTGCACGCACCCGGCGGAGCAATTCCTTGGCCTCGTCGTCCAGCTTGTCACCGTAATCAGAGCCCAGGATCGAGCTGTAGCCCTCAATGGCGCGCAACGGCGCGCGAAGGTCGTGCGACACCGAGTAGCTGAAGGATTCCAGTTCGTTGAGGGCTGCGCTCAGCTGCGAAGTGCGTTCGGCCACCCGGCGTTCCAGTTCGCTGTTGAGGCGCTTGATGGCGCGCTCTGCAAACTTCCGTTCGGTAAGGTCAGTGCCGACACCGACGATATGCGGCTTTCCGTCGAGGATCACGCGCCGCCCCACGACCAGAAAGGGGACCGGGTCCTTGTCATTGCGGCGGAGCATCACCTCTGCGGAGGCTTCGCCGTAAATCAGTGCCGACTCAATCCGGTGGGCCATCACGGGCTCTTGTTCCGGAATGACGAGGCTTTCGGCTTCGGCGTTCTGCAGTTCGGCGTCTTCGAGTCCGGTGAGTTCGCTGACGAAGCGGTTCCACAGGACCAGGCGGGCGTTCTGGTCGAACAGGAAGAAGGGTGCCGGCAGGCTGTCGATCAGCCCGCGCGAGAAGTCGCGCTCGGCCTTGAGCTGCTCTTCGGCGAGCTTGCGGGCCGTAATGTCACCAATCGAGCCGACGATGCGCACGGCACGGCCTTGCTGGTTGCGATGTGCCAGGCCACGGGCGAGCACCCAGTGAAACTTGCCATCCTTGTCGGCAATCCGGTATTCGGATTCAAAATGTTCGGTCTCGCCGCGCAGGTGGGCAACGAAGTCTTCGCGGTAGCGGGCCCGGTCATCCGGATGGATCAGCTTCAGCCATTCGTCACCGGTGGTACGCAGGGTGTCGCTCTGCAGGCCAAGCAGCGACAGCAGGCGCGCGGACAGGTAAAGATGACGGGTCTTCGGATCCCAGTCCCACAGGCCTTCATTGGTACCGCGCTGGGCCAGAACATAACGTTCCTTGGTATCGCGGAGTTGCTCCTCGGCCTCGAGGAAAGCGGTGCGGTCCTCGACGATACCGACGCCGCCATACACCCTGCCGTCGGCATCGTATTCAGGCGCCACCCGTATCGAGAGGATCTGCACGTTGGTAGACAGCGGTGAAACAAAGGGGCCGTCGTAGGCACCCCGCTGACCGCTGAGGGCGCCATGGAGAATGGCCAGGATGGCATCGTCGCCAAGGGAGTGCAAATCGACGCCGGTCAGGTATTCGGCCGTGGAATGAAGGATCTCCGCCAGCCGCCTGTTGCAGTAGCTGATAAGGAGGTCATTGGTGAAATGGAAGATACCGACCGGCGCGTTTTCGACCAGCGCCCGGTAGCGCGCCTGCTGGTCGATAACGGCCTGTTGGTTGCGGCGCTCCTCAGACTGATCGCGAAACACCAGCACGATACCAAGGGGGCCTTCGTCGGGGGCCATCATGATTGGTGCGCCATTGTCGGCAATGGGACGTCTGCCCCCATGGCGGTCGATCAGAAGGGTGTTTTTACCGAGCCCGACCCTGCCATTTCCCTGCATGACCCTTTCTGCCCGGGCGTCGACCGGCTCGCCGGTTGTTTCGTTGATGATCCGGAATACCGTATCGAGAGGTTCGCCGATGGCGTCTTGCTCGGACCAGCCGGTAAGATTCTCGGCGATCGGATTCATCAGGGTGATGCGACTGTGCAGATCGGTGGCAATCACCGCATCGCCGATACTGCGCAAGGTGACACCCAGGTATTCGCTGGTTGCCCGCTCGGTGGTCTGGTCCGAGGCTGCACCAACGATGGCGTTCAGGCTACCGTCCGGATTGCGCAGCAGGGTCATGCTGTCCCGGATCCACATGCGTTCCCCGATAGCCGGGTCGAGCCGGTATTCCACATTGAGTTCCACGGGTTCGTGACCCGGGGACTTGAGCGCTTCCTCAATGGAGGCCCACACACGACCGAGGTCTTCGGCCGGGGTGCGGCGGGCGAAATATTGCCAGCCGCCGGGGGCACACAGCACATCGATCGGGGCGCCGAGCCATTCAGCGGCCTTGGCTGAAATGTAGTCGTAGCGTTCATGGGCCGGATCGAAGCGATAAAGGACATGCTGGACCTTTTCCAGGGCTTCGGTGAAGCGGGCCTCGCTGAGGCAACGCTCTGATCTGGCCTTCAGCTCGTTGCTGCGGTCGTGCACCAGCACCATGCGGCAAGGCAGCCCGGCGAAGGTCTGGTCGCGGATGAGGGTTTCGAATTCAATGGGCGCTTTGTTGAGCGGGCGGTGATGCCGCGGTACGGCCCCCCCGGAGGCGTCTGGAGGGGGAAGCGGGTCCAGCAAGGCGGCAGCATCCAGACCGATCAGGGAGTCGTCAGGGTAGCCATAGAGCCTGGAGGCGGCGGCGTTCACGGCGAGGATACGGTGGCTGGCAATCTCGTAGATCCACACCGGATCGAAGCTCGATGCGAACAGAGAATTCCAGGCTTGATCGGCTGACTGTCGGGCCCGTGCGTTGTGCGCCGAGCAGACCAGCTCGCGGCGCATTACCAGAAAGAGAATGAGGGTGGTGACTGCAATGAAAGCGAGGGCGGACAGGCCATGAAGCAGCGTGCCGAGGCCGCCTGTCAGCGAAAACAGGAAGCTGATGGCCGCAATCAGGAGCGCTGCCCCTAGCGCGTAGCTCGCAGCCAGCAATGCGGCACGCCCGGCCGGTGCATAGGTTTGGCCGGAGGGCATGCTTTCGTCAGTCAGGACCGGCTGATGACCGGGCTTCGAGGTCATGGCGTGTATCCTGATTTGGAGTGTGCTGTCACTGTTTGGGAGGTCTTTCCACGATGCTGCTTTAAAATCCGTCTTCCCGGTTTCGAAACGCTATTCCAATTAAACAATGATCCCGACCAGTCCCGAGAAGGATGCCGAATTCATGCGTACCGCGATTGCGCTCGCCCATGAAGCCGGCAGTTGCGGCGAGGTGCCCGTCGGGGCACTGATCGTCGGTCCCGATGGTCTTATTGTAGGCCGCGGTTTCAATCAGCCAATTCTGCGCCATGACCCCACCGCGCATGCAGAAGTCATGGCGCTGCGCAATGCAGCCGAGTTGCTGGGCAACTACAGGCTGCCGGGATGCACGCTCTATGTAACCCTTGAGCCGTGCGTCATGTGTGCCGGTGCAATCATGCATGCCCGTATTGGCAGGGTAGTATTTGGTGCAAACGATCTAAAAACCGGGGTTGCCGGTAGCGTAATCGATCTTTTTGCGGAAACACGCCTAAACCATCACGCCCAAGTCGAGGGAGGCATACTTGCCGACGAGTGCGGCAGCCTTTTGTCTGCTTTTTTCGCTGCCCGGCGCAAGCGGCCGGCAGGAGGGTCAGCATCGTGAAGATTTGTATCGACATCCCGGCCCAGACACTGGCGCTTATCGGCAGTGATGGAGCGTGTATCCGCCGTTACCGCGTCTCCACCGCCAAGAACGGGCCGGGGGAAGAGACGGGCAGCTATTGCACCCCGCGCGGCGGGCATGTCGTGCGGGCCAGAATTGGTGCCGGGGCGCCGCTCGGTGCCGCCTTTCGCGGCCGTCGTCCGACCGGCGAAGTATGGACGGCCGAAGTGGCGGCTGCCGAACCCGGACGGGACTGGATACTGACGCGCATCCTGTGGCTATCGGGCACCGAACCGGGCCGCAATCGGCTGGGCAGTGTCGACTCCATGCGGCGCTACATCTACATCCACGGCACGCCCGATACGGAGCCGATGGGTGTGCCCTTGTCGATTGGTTGTGTCCGGATGCGCAACCGGGATGTTGCCGAACTCTTCGATCTGGTGCCGACTGGCACACCCGTGGAGATCAGCGCATGAGCGTGGACGCGGAGGTGATGGTCCGGATCGGGAGTTGGGAGGCGCTGGCCAGTGTCGTTACGCCGATCCGCTTCCGGGTCTTTGTAGACGAGCAGGGCGTGCCGGCAGAGATGGAGCTGGATGAATTCGATGCGGTGTCCCGGCATGTGGTGGCACTGGCCGATGGCGAGCCCGTGGGAACCGGACGCCTGCTTCCGGATGGCCACATCGGGCGGATGGCAGTACTGGCGGGCTGGAGAGGTCAGGGCGTCGGCTCGGCGCTGCTTGAGGCGCTTGTCGCCGAAGCATCACGCCAGGGTATGACTCGGCTTGTGCTCAGTGCGCAGACCCATGCGCTGGATTTTTACGCCCGTTTCGGGTTTTCTCCGGAAGGTGCGGTATACGACGAGGCCGGCCTTCCGCACCAGACAATGCGACGAACGCTAATGGGGTGAACTGTCACCCCCGGCTTCGACTGCCGCCGGAACAGGTATCAGGTGTTGGTGGAACCAGTCGGCGGCCTGGGTGGCTGCAATATCGAGGGCGCCAGGTTCGCGGAACAGATCATCGGTACCCGGAACCACGCGCCAGTCTTTCGTGCAGGTGAGAAGATCGTAAGCGTGGCGGATATGGACCAGGCCATCGTCCTTTTCGCCGACGATAATGCGGGTCGGGCAGGCAATCTGCCGAAGCGGCGACATGCCGGCCAGCCCGGGGCGCCCACCACGGCATACCAGGGCGCTGACCATCATGGGCTCCCTGGCCATCGCCCGGATTGCCGCGGCACTGCCGGTACTGCTGGCCACCAGCCCGATCGGCAGTGGAACAAGCGGTGGCTGATGACGCAGCCACTCGAACAAGGCACTGATACGTTGGCCGAGGAGCGGCGTGTTGTAGCGGACATCCGGATCCCGGACATCTTCGTGGCGGGTCAGCAGATCAAAGATCAGGGTGGCGTAGCCGGCGTCCTGCATGCGCGTTGCGAAATGGGCCTCGCGCGAGTCCCTGTGGTTGCCGACCGAGTTCTGGGCAATGAGGATCAGTCCGGCGGTGTCCGGTGAGTGGGCGAGCAGCGCTTCGAGCCAGACCGGGCCGGCGGCGATGCTCAGAGGGGTGTGGCGCAGTTTCATCATGATCGGACGGAGCAGCCTGTATCTGCTGGACGATGGCACGCTCCGTGACAGGCTGCAAGCCCATGGCGAGCCCTAGTTGGCGCGGATGTGCACTGGAACACGGTGCGGCCCGAAAGCACCGCGGAATTCCCCGAAACGCCCGGCAACCGGGTGCCCGCAGGCATCGCAGGCACCCTTGCCATCCAGGTGATAGGCCAGGATGGCGTACCAGTCCCGTTCAATAACAAGCCGCCCGCAGGACGGGCAGCAGGTCGAGCCGCCAGCGGTGTCATGCACGTTTCCCGTGTAAACGTAATGCAGGCCTGCATCGCGAGCGATCTGCCGGGCACGGGTGAGGGTGGCGGGCGGTGTCGGCGGGATCCGGTTGAGCTTGTAGTCGGGGTGAAAAGCCGTGAAATGCAGTGGCACATCCGGCCCGAGTTCATCGGCGATCCACTTCGACAGGGCGGTGAGTTCGGTGTCAGAGTCGTTGAGGCCGGGAATCAGCAGGGTGGTGATTTCGACCCACACCTCGGTCTCGTGGTGAAGGTAGAGCAGGGTGTCGAGTATCGGAGCGAGGCGGGCGCCGGTCTGGTGGATGTAAAAGTCGTCGGTGAAGGCTTTCAGGTCCACGTTGGCGGCATCCATCACCGCGTAGAAATCGCGGCGCGGCTCCGGGTGGATATAGCCGGCCGTCACCGCCACCGTGGCAATGCCGCGCTCATGGCAGGCGATGGCCGTGTCGATGGCGTACTCGGCGAAAATTACCGGGTCGTTGTACGTGAAAGCGACGCTGCGGCAGCTGTGGCGGGCGGCAGTTTCGGCGATTTCGACGGGTGAGGCCGCGTCCATCAGGCGGTCCATGTCGCGGCTCTTGGACATATCCCAGTTCTGGCAAAACTTGCAGGCCAGGTTGCATCCGGCGGTGCCGAAGGAGAAAACGCTGCTGCCCGGATAAAAGTGGTTCAGCGGCTTCTTTTCGATCGGGTCGATGCAGAAGCCCGAACTGCGCCCGTAGGTGGTCAGCACCATCTTGTCATCGACCATCTGGCGCACAAAGCAGGCGCCGCGCTGGCCTTCGTGAAGACGACAGTCCCGCGGACACAGGTCGCACTGGATGCGACCATCGTCGAGGGTATGCCAGTAGCGGGCGGGATGGGTGTCCATTGTTTACTCCGGGCTTGTGCCCTCGTGCCACTTTTGCACCTGATAGCGGGCGAGCATCACGTTGGGACCCCAGAAGTCAACGGGCAGGCGGGCCTTCTGCTTGAGAGCCGCCATGAAGGTGTGCCTGTCGGGCAATTGCTCCCATACCTGGGGCAGGAAGGTTGCCTTCTGGCAACCGTTGAAGAAGATCACACCGTCCCGGCCAGGGACAAGTTGAGCAAGGGCATCGGCTTCGTCGCGAAACTCGATGAAGTCTGGCTCGGTGAGCAGGGAGACTTCGACTTTGACGCGGGCAAACTCGGCGGCCGACAGCGGCGCAAAGCGCGGGTCGTGCAGCGCCGCCGAGACCGCGTTTTCGCGTACGTCGTCGCCCAGCGTGCGGTGAGCATTCAGGCTGCCGATGCAGCCACGCAGTGCGCCGTCGAGGGTCAGGGTGACAAAGGTGGCGCCGTTTTCGGCAAGGCGGGCGTGCTCAAGTGCGTCTGGCGCGCGTTGGCCGAGGGCGTCGGCAATGGCCTTGCGGGCCTGACTCAGGAGCGTCTGGCCGAGAAGCTCAGTGGTGGGCACGGTCGGTATCCTCCGAAAAGACAATCGAGGTGTAGCCAACGACCCGGTCCCGGTCGCCAGCGGTGTCGCCAGAGTTGCGCAGATCCAGAACATGCGGCTTGAGATTGTGGCGTTGTGCCGCGAGGAGCAGCCCGTTGATTGCCCCGGCGCCACAGGCCTGCTCGCCGTCCAGGGTCGCATCGAGCTGGCGGATCTGGGCAATGGTGGCCTTGTCGCGCCACTGGGCCTGGCGGTAGGGGTGGTAATGGGAAAGGTCCGAGCTGATGACGATCAGGGTTTCGGGTCCGCCCCACAGGGCTTCGAGCACGGCGGCAACCAAGTGAGGGGCAACCTGGCCGACGGCAATGGGCAGGATTTCGAAGTGATCAAGGGTTGTCTGCAGGAAGGGCAGCTGGACTTCAATTGCGTGTTCTTCAGCGTGGGGCCGATCATCAACGATCACGCCGGACATTTCCCGTACTTCGAGCCAGGCTTCCCGGTCCATCGCCACTGCACCGAGCGGCGTGATGAAGGATTGGGCTGCCGGAACCGCCATGCCACGCACTGCAACCCGATGGGTTGGGCACAGGATGAGTACGCGACGGATGATGTCGCGCCGGTGCACGAGTTCTGCGTAAGCACTTGCGGCCACCGCGCCCGAGTAGATATAGCCTGCGTGGGGCACGATCAAGGCCTTCGGCGCGTCCACGACTTCGGCGGGAATGGCTGCAGAAAGGAAGCCCGCCACCTGGGCGTGCAGGCTGTGAGGGTCGGCCGGGTAGAAAAGTCCGGCGACGGCCGGAAGGCGTTGAGACGCGTGAGCCATGATTTCCTTCTTTATAGAGCGGAGAACATCCTTGTTTCGATTATAGGACCGGGTGCAGCAACCACGCGATTCCTCCGGCCAGACCGGCACCGACTGCCAGCATTCCACCGACTACCCGCCAGCCGAGCATGCGGCCGCCGAGGCCGAAAGCAAGCCCCGTCTTGAAGGTCAGGTTGGCGAGCATGGCCAGGAGAATGGCGATGGCAGCCGGAGTGGCCTCCACCTTGCCAAGATTGAGCAGGCGCAGGGTCGACAGGGTGATGGCGTCCACGTCGGTGAGGCCGGAGGCAAAGGCCAGCAGATACAGCCCGCGTTGCCCGGCAACGTCTGACAGCCAGGCCGCGCAGAGCAGTACCAGGGCGTAGAGCAGGCCGAAACCGATGGCCGCCCGCAGTTCGGTCGGGTTTCGGGTTTGCGGTACCGGCAGGCCTTCCTGGGCGGCCAGCCGCCGCCAGTCCATGGCAATCACGATCACGCCGACCAGCGTCGCCAGCAGGCAGCCGGTAGCGAGCAAGGGCATCACCGTCGGCGACAGGGCCCCGACGATGGCGAGGATGCGCACCACCATGACCAGGTTGGCCAGCAGGATGACCAGGGTTGCAGTGGGGGCCATGGCGGGGTTTTCCCGCGCATGGCGGGCAAAGACCATGGTGGTGGCGGTGCTCGAAACGAGACCACCCAATACACCAAGGAGTGGTGCGCCAAAGCGGGCTCCGACCAGTCGCAAGGCAGCGTAACCGGCAAGGCTGACTCCCGAGATCAGCACAATCATCAGCCACACCTGGTGGGGGTTGATTGCGCCATAGGGGCCGAAGCCGTGATCGGGCAGGATGGGCAGGATGATCAGCGACAGCACCGCGAACTGCAGGATTGAACGCCAGTCCTGCGGCGTCAGCCGTGAAGCAACGCCGCGCAGCTCCGACTTGAAATAGAGCAGCATGGTTGTGCCGACGCCAGCCATGACGGCAAGACGGCCCTGGCCCGCCCACACCAGGGCCCCCAGGCAATAGCAGACAAGGAGCGCGACGACCGAGGTCGTACCCGGGTCGTTGGGTTCCGGCTGGCGGAAGTTGGCGGCGATGATCATGGTCGCTACCAACACGAAACCGGCAATCAACATACCTGGCGTGGCGAACTGTTCAGCCAGCAGGCCGGCCAGCGCACCGAGCAGGCCGGTTAGCCCGAAGGTGCGCACCCCGGCAAGGGCAGCCGGCCGGCGTTCGCGTTCAAGGCCCATCAGCAGGCCGATCGCGGTGGCCAGCAACAGGGCTTCCAGCTGGCGGGTTTCAAAGGGCAGGGAGAACAGCATGGTGGCGTTCCCGGAGTGGCTGAGACTCAATCAGCGGCAGAAACGAGGGGGACATTGAGTAGAATTGCGCGATGCGAATTCCGACCACCCGTTGTTTTGCGATGGTTCCGGCTGCAGGAAGTGGCAGCCGGATGCGCAGCGAACAACCCAAACAATATCTATCCCTGCTCGGCCAGCCCCTGATTCGGCATACCCTGGCGGTGCTCTGCGCAGCGCCGGTGATCGACCGGGTTTATGTCGTTCTTTCGGTAGGTGACCAGGAGTGGGACAGCTATGACTGGACGCCGTTCGGCGAGCGTCTGGTGCCGCTGTTCTGTGGCGGTGCGTCACGCGCCGACAGTGTACTCAACGGTCTGCGCGCCATTGCCGATGATACGTCCGAATCCGACTGGGTTCTTGTCCATGATGCGGCCCGTCCGTGCCTGGCGCCCTGGCACATCGACAACCTTGTGCGCGAGTTGCTCCACGACGAAGTCGGCGGCATTCTTGCCGTGCCGGTGGCCGATACGCTCAAGCAGGCGGATGGTCATCTGCACATTGCCGCGACCGTGCCCCGGGACAATCTGTGGCAGGCCCAGACGCCGCAGATGTTCCGTTACGTGATGCTCAAGCGTGCCCTCGAGACGGCTCGCAATGTCACCGACGAGGCCAGCGCCATCGAAGCCATGGGCCTGCGTCCGCGGCTGGTGCGCGGCGATCCGACCAACCTGAAAGTCACCTATCCCCTCGATCTGCACCTGGCCGAGTGGATTCTCCAGCACCGCGAGGAATCCGAATGAACGTTCCGTTTCGCATCGGGCAGGGCTTCGATGTCCATGCCCTGGTTCCCGGCCGCCCGCTTATCATCGGCGGCGTGACCATCCCGTTTGCCCGGGGCCTGCTTGGCCACTCTGACGCGGATGTGCTCCTCCACACCATCACCGACGCAATTCTCGGTGCCGCCGGCCTTGGCGATATCGGCCGGCACTTCCCGGACACGGACCCGCGCTTCGAGGGTGCCGACTCCCGCATGTTGCTGCGAGAGGCCGCCGCTGCCGCCCGCGCTGCCGGTTGGCAGACGGTAAACGTGGACGCCACCGTAATCGCCCGCGCGCCCAAAATCCTGCCCCACGTGTCGGCGATGATCGCCAACATCGCAGCCGATCTGGGGGTCGATCCGGCGGCCGTCAACGTGAAGGGCAAGACCACCGAAAAGCTTGGCTTTACCGGCCGCGGAGAAGGCATCGCGTCTCAGGCCGTAGCCTTGATGGCACGAGTGGATGGCTGATGCCACACGCCGCCTCTTTATGGCGTTGTGGCCGGAACCAGCACTGGCCGGGCACCTGCAGGCGGTCTCCGCCGAAGCGTTCAAGGTGTGCGGCGGCCGGCAGATGCGCGCGAAGACGCTGCATTTGACGCTGGTCTTTGTAGGGGATGTGCCTGAGTCGCGCATCCCGGCGCTGCTGGAGGCAATGGGCTGCGTCGATGGCCGGCCTTTTCAGCTGACCGTGGACAAGCTCGCGTACTGGAAACACAACCGGATTGTGTGGGGCGGCTGCAGCGAGCCAGCTGCAGCGCTGGGCAAGCTCGTCAACGACATTCGCGGGCAAGTCGTCGCATTGGGGCTGGCGGGCGGTTCAGAAGCGTTCTCTCCTCACATCACGCTGCTGCGCAAGGCGCGTCCACTTGGCGAATTGCCGTCGCTGCGGCCGATCGAGTGGCCAGTGCGCGAATGGGTCCTGATGGAGTCCTGCCGCTCCGCGGCCGGAGCCGATTACCGCCGTCTTGCCGCGTGGCCGCTGAGTCAGGCCGCGGACGTGTAAAAGGCCGGCTTGCGCCAGCCTGCATGGCTCTGAGGGATCGGGTTTTCAGGTCTTTGTCTTGCGGCGACGGACGACGCCGCCAATGCCCAGCGCACCCAGGACCAAGGCCATGGATGCCGGTTCGGCAACATGCGCGGGAGGATCCAGGGTGATGATGTCGTTGGCGCACAGCATGGTCCATTGCACGTCAAAGCTTTCCGAAGGGTTACTGCCCAGCCAGTGCGCGCCGAAGGCAACAACCGGAATTTCGACTTCGTAGAACCAGTGCGAGCCACCGAGGATACCCATGTTGTCAATGGCTCCGGAGATCGCCAGCGCAGCATTGCCGACGTCCGTTCCGGCGGTGACCTTGGTGACATAGGGGGAGTGATCGGGGTCGTAAACGCCCGGGGCACTCCACAAGCCGGTGGCCCAGTCGCTGTTTGCGGTGCTGACGATGTCGCCTTGTTTCAGCGTGGCAGTCCGGTCGGCAGTCAGGATGCCGAAGTCCCAGATACCGTCGTGGCCGAAGTCGATGGCGAAGTCACCACGGCCGAAGCTGTTGGCGTTTGTGGTGGTGGCGGGATCGTGGCCGGTGATCATGCCGATGGCGAGGTAGGTCTGGCCGTCATCCTTCGTGTACCACGTCAGGTACATGGCCTCGGCGTCGTAGGCCTGGCCACCCCAACCAGGAGACAGGTAGCCGTTGTTGGCGTTGCTCTGGTCTTCAACCTTGTAGAGCACGCCTGGATTTGGCGTCCAGCCGGCTGCGCTGCCGTTATTGACGACGCCCCAGTCGGCAAAATTGCCGTCGATGTTGAGGCTACCTGCGTACGCCATCTGGGGTGTGGCGATGGTGGCGAGGGCAAGCGCAATGCCGGAGAGGATATTCGTGTTCATGGTGCACACCAGTCGATATCGAGTGGTGGCAAGAGTAGTGCGCGCGCCGACGGGGCTTGCGGCACTTCCTCACGAATGTCGGGTGGATAGCACTGAAAGAACAGGCGGATGCGACCCCCGTCACAGCCGCCTGAAAGCGCGGAGTACCCCTCTGGCCTGGACTGGGCTGTTCTCAGGCCTTTGCCGGAATCAGCTGGGGGTGCAGACGAGGGGCCCGCGGGGAGGTCAGACGAAAATACAGCTCTCGAGTCGGCCGCACAGGGTCGGCTCGGATGACTTGGTGTAGTCCTTTTCCAGACGGTCCGTCACCATCTGTGATGTGGGGCCGTCCAGCGTGGCGTTGAGCATGCCCATGAAGGCGGGCGGGGCGACCAGGATGGCCCGGCCAAACAGGTTACGGCTGCGCCCGAGGTAAAGTTCCTTGGCGAGCATCTGGGCAAAACTGCGCGCAGCATTGAGCTTCGGCGGAGTTTGTTGCTCCCGTGCGCCATGGCCGCTGCCACCGGCCTGCATCTGTCCGGCCCGGTCGGAGGACAGTTCGGCATTTTTCATGCGGCTTTCGGGATGGGCGATTTCCTTGACGAGTTGCAGACCCTGCTTGGGCCCGAGGTTGGCGTAAAGGCGGGCAAGGCTCGCGTTGGCGACCAGAATCCAGGTAATAGCCATGTAGTGCTCTCCACTTTTTGTGAGGAATGCCGGAGTGGCTTAACAACTCTAGTCAGCGGATCGGGCAATGGCAAAGTTTTGTTACGGCAATGCTGTCGGTATCGGCCGAAGGACGAGCTCCCGACTCGCCGGGTCTTGCTGGTAGTAAAGTGAAAGTTGTTTGTAAACAGCTGGATATTGATCTTTCAGGAGACCGGGTGTCTCGAAAAAAGCCTCACTCATGACGGCAAAAAACTCTGCCGGGTGTTCGGCGGCGTAGGGATCGAGAGGCGGATCCTCGCCACGGTCGAGGCGGGCGCAGAAGTCATCATAGGCGTGCTGGAAGGCTGCGGTCCAGGCACCGGTCGACATGCCGGCCGGAAGCTGCGGGTAGCCATCGACTTCGCCGTTGCCCATGTCCAGCTTGTGCGCGAATTCGTGAATGACGACGTTGACGCCGTCGAGCGGATTGTTTCCTTCGACCCACGATAGCAGCACCGGGCCGCCTTCCCAGGCTTCGCCGAGGACTTCGTCGTTGTACTCATGCACAACGCCATCCTCGTCGGCAATTCGGCGGGGAACGACAAAATCGCCGGGGTACACGACGATACCGACCCAGTCGGCGTAGGCGTCGATGCCTATATGGAGCACCGGGAGGCAGGCCTGCAGGGCGATCGACAGAAGGATGTCGTCAGTGATGACGAGGCCTTCGGCGCCGTACACCTCCTTATCGGCGAGGAACTCGAGGGCCATGTGGCGTAGCGGCGGCCGGTCGTCGGGCGGCAGGAAGTCGAGGAAAGGCAGGGCCACCTCGACACGCGCCCATTGTTCAGGCGAAACCTGTGCGCGTTCGGCGGTACGTTTGCGGCGCCAGCGGCGGAAGGCTGAAAACATGCAAGTGCGATCGGTATTTAAGGAGCTGGAGTTTCCGGATAGCCCGTTTCGGGTAGATATCGTTGCGCGCAATTGGTGCGACGAAGATCAAACCCTGCAAGGCCAGCCTATAGGATAATGCCGGCATGGTCGCCGTTACGCATTCGATATCCCAGTCCGCCTCAGCGCTGTCCGCGCCCGAACTCCTCTGTGAAGGCCTTGCGCCGGAAGACGCGCACCGTGTTGGTGTGGCCCTGGAGTGGGTCCAGCCCATTTACGAGACCCGCACCCTGGGTACGCACGAACCAGTCTGGCAGCACGCTCTCGGTACGGCGCTGATCGCCGCATCCCTGCGCCTCGATGCCGACACCCGTATCGCCGCCCTGTGTTTCGCCGTGGGCGATGTGCTTGATCATCCAAACGACGAAATCGTGACGCGCTTTGGCGAAGGGGTGGCGCAACTGGTCGACGGTCTGCGCCGCCTCAACGGCCTGCGCGTGATCACCCGCATGACCACCACCGCCAGCGCACCGGAAATCCGCGCCCAGAGCGAAGTGCTGCGCAAGATGTTGCTCGCCATGGTCGAAGACATCCGGGTGGTCTTGCTGCGGGTTGCTTCGCGCACCCAGACACTGCGTTACTTCACCGATCATCCGGGCCCGATCCGCGAGTCGATTGCCCGCGAGAGCCTCGACATCTACGCGCCTCTGGCCAATCGGCTGGGTATCTGGCAGCTCAAGTGGGAGTTGGAGGATCTGTCATTCCGCTTCCTCGAGCCGGAAACCTACAAGCGCATCGCCCGCATGCTCGACGAACGGCGGGTCGAGCGGGAGCAGTTCATCGTCGATGCAGTCGCCCGGCTGAAGAGCGAAGTTGCGGCCATCGGGGTCAAGGCCGAGGTCTATGGGCGACCTAAACATATCTACAGCATCTACAACAAGATGCGTGGCAAGCGTCTCGATTTTTCGCAGATCTATGACGTGCGGGCCTTGCGCGTGCTGGTTTCCGAAGTGAAGGACTGCTACGCGGTGCTGGGCATCGTGCACCAGATCTGGACGCCCATTCCGAAGGAATTCGACGACTACATCTCGATGCCCAAGGGCAATAACTACCAGTCCCTGCACACCGCCGTGTATGCCGCCGACGGACGTTCGCTGGAAGTGCAGATTCGCACCTACGGCATGCACAACCATGCCGAACTCGGCGTGGCGGCGCACTGGCGCTACAAGGAAGGTGGCGGCGCGCCCAACGCTGATTACGATGAGAAAATCGCCTTGCTGCGTAGCTTGCTGTCGTGGCGCGACGAGGTCACCGACGCGGCTGACTGGCTGGAACAGTTCAAGCGCGCATCACTGGACGACACCATTTACGTGCTCACGCCGCAGGGCCGCGTCATCGACCTGCCGCGGGGGGCGACGCCCATCGACTTCGCCTACCGGGTGCACACCGATGTTGGTCACCACTGCCGGGGCGCCAAGGTTAACGGCCACCTGGTCACGCTGAATACGCCCCTGGAAAGCGGCCAGACGGTGGAGATCATGTCCACCAAGGAAGGCGGGCCTTCGCGCGACTGGCTCAATGCGCACCAGAACTACGTGTGTACGTCGCGGGCGCGGCAGAAGATCAAGCAGTATTTCAGCGCCCTCGAAGAAGAAGAGCTGCTGGTGCGCGGGCGCAGTGTGTTGAGCCGCGAAATTCAGCGCGAGGGCCATGGCCAGGTCAATATCGAGGATCTGGCGAGTCGCCTTGGCTTCAAGAGTGCCGAGGCCTTGTTTGTGGCCGCCGGGCGCGGTGAAGTCGGGCCACGGGCGATCCAGATCGCTCTGCGTGGGGCGGACTCTCCAGAGCTCGTCGAGGAGACCCCCGAAGTCTCTCTGGGACAGAGCCATTCGGGCGACGCGGGCGATACGATCATGATCGTCGGGATCGGCAAGCTGATGACATCTCTTGGGCGCTGTTGCAAGCCAGCCCCCCCTGACGCCATTCAGGGCTATGTCACGCGCGGGCGCGGCGTGTCGATCCACCGCATTGAATGCCGTGATTTCCAGGCGCTCGTCCGTGCCAATCCCGAACGCCTCATCAGCGCTGAATGGGGCAGTGTGGGGGCACCCAAGGACGCCGTCTTTCCGGTGGACATCCTGGTCCATGCGATGGATCGTCAGGGTTTGCTGCGCGACATTTCTGAAGTGCTGTCACGCGAAAAGCTCAACGTGATTGCCGTCAATACCCTCAGTCGCAAGGGCTCCGCGCGCATGCGCTTCACCCTTGAAGTGCACGATGGACATCAGATCCAGCGGGCGCAAACCCTGATCCGCGAAGTGAAGGGCGTCACCGACGTGGAGCGCGGCTGAGCGGAGCAAGCATGCCGCGAATGCAACAACACCATTTTGCCTGGCTGTCCATCGCCGCGGCGCTGTTTACCATTGCCCTGAAAACGCTGGCCTGGTGGGTAACCGGTTCGGTCGGGCTGCTGTCAGATGCGCTAGAGTCCCTGGTCAATCTGGCCGGCGCCTGTTTTGCATTGTGGATGATCCTTGTCACCCGCAATCCGCCGGATCGTCGGCACCCCTTTGGGCATGGCAAAGCCGAGTATTTTTCAAGTGGCTTCGAAGGCCTCCTTATTTTAGGGGCAGCAGCGGCCATCATCTGGACCGCAGCCGTGCGCCTGATGAATCCGCAGCCCATCGAATCGCCTGGCTGGGGTCTGGTGTGGTCGGCGCTTGCCACGTTAATCAATTTTATCGTCGCACGCGTGCTCGGACAGGCGGGCGCGCGCTTCAACTCCATTGCGCTGAGGGCGGACTCCCGCCACCTGATGACCGACGTGTGGACGTCGGTGGGTGTTATCGCGTCGGTTGCCCTGGTAGCGTGGACTGGCTGGTTGCGCCTTGATCCGTTGATTGCCATTGCCGTTGGTCTGCACATCACCTTTGAAGCCTCGCACCTGCTGCGCGAATCGGTGGATGGTCTGATGGACCGCAGCCTCGACAGCGCTTCGGTGGCCCGCGCCCGTGCCGTACTGGAGTCCTTCCACCCGCTCGGCGTAGCCTTTTGCGGCCTGCGCACACGGCGGGCCGGGGCTGGCGCCTTCTTGCAGGTTGTGGTGCTGGTGCCGGGGGACTGGACGGTACGCCGTGGCCACGATTTGCTCGATCGGATCGAGGCCGATCTCAATGCAGCCCTGCCTGGTATCGAGGTAAGCACGCACCTTGAGCCATTACCCTGAGTCCCGTTTGTTAAGATTCGCCCACTTCAGTCTATTCAGTTTGCCCCATGATTTTCGTGCTGTCCCCTGCCAAGGCCCTCGATTACGAGACGCCACCGACCACACCGCGCTTCAGCGAACCCGATTACCTTGACCACGCGGCCGAGCTGATCGCCGGTCTGCGCGAACTGTCGCATGCGGAAGTGGCTGGGCTTATGGATCTGTCCGACCCGCTAGCGGCCCTTAATGTGGCGCGCTACGCCGGCTGGTCGCAGCCGTTTTCACCGGCCAATGCCAAGCCCGCTGTGCTGGCCTTCAACGGCGACGTCTACGATGGCCTTGACGCCAAAACGCTCAACGAGGCTCAGCTTGATTACGCCCAGCAGCATTTGCGCATCCTGTCGGGCCTGTATGGCCTGCTCAAGCCGCTCGACCTGATGCAGCCCTATCGTCTAGAAATGGGTACGCGCTTCAGGAACGCCCGCGGCAAGGACCTGTACACCTTCTGGGGCATGACCCAGACTGACGCCCTGAACCAGCTTCTTGCCGCCGATGCCGAGGCGGGAAGGGCGCCAGTACTCGTGAACCTCGCCTCGGAGGAGTATTTCAAAGCGGTCAAGCCGGCCAAGCTGAAGGGCCGTCTTCTCAATATAGTCTTTGAAGACTGGAAGGCCGGGCGCTTCAAGATCATCAGTTTCTACGCCAAGCGTGCCCGCGGCCTGATGGCCCGTTACGCGATCATCCACGGCATTGAAGACATCGCGCAGTTGAAGGACTTCAATAGCGACGGCTACGCCTTTGCAGCCGACGCGTCGGATGACAGTCGCTGGGTTTTCAGGCGGCGGGAAGACTGAGGGTCCGGCACATGGCAAATCCTGAAAAAATGGCCGGTCTGGCCCGCATGAAATTACTCGCCACGGCTTTGCTGGTGGCCGTCGTGGCGATGCTCATCATTGCCCGGATACAGGGGTGGCCGTGGGTGGCCGCCTTTGCCGAGGCGGCGATGATCGGTGCGCTAGCCGACTGGTTTGCGGTAGTCGCCCTGTTCCGCCATCCGCTCGGTCTGCCGATTCCCCACACGGCGATCCTGCCGCGTAACAAGGCGCGACTGGCCGACAATCTGGCGATCTTCATTCGCGACAAGTTTCTCGATACGGCCTCGCTGTTGGCGCGTCTGCGCGCCGCCAATCTGGCCGACCGCCTGGGTGTCTGGTTGCAGGAGCCGAAGAACGCCAGGCTGCTGGCCGACCGGCTAGGACTGATCCTGGCACAGTCGCTCGACTTCATGGACGACCCGCGGGTACGCCGTCTGTTCCTTCATGCATTGCGCCGGCGTGCCGGCTCGCTCGACATGGGCGACAGCGTCGGGCATATTCTCGATGCGCTGACCGAGCATAGCCGGCACCAGGCGCTCCTCGATGAAGCCCTCAACAGACTTGCCCGCTGGCTCAACGAGCCGGGTGTCAAACAGGGTTTTGCCGGGATGATCGTCGATGTGGCAGGCAAGGAATATCCGAAGGTAGTCTCCATGTTGGGGCTGGTCGGCATCAGCCCGACCGAACTGGGTGACAAGGTGGCAACCGGCATCGTGGCGGGCGTGAATGGCCTGCTCGACGAGATCGCCAGTGATCCGGCCCATCCCCGGCGTGCGGCCTTCGACGAAGTGATCGCCCGCTATATCCAGCGCTTCAAGCACGATCCGTCCTTCCGTGATCGGGTGGACCAGGTCAAGCGCGAGTTTCTCGCCCATCCCGCCGTAGGCACCTACCTGCGGGAGCTGTGGGACGAACTGCGCGACTGGCTCGCACGCGACATGGCCAGCCCGGACTCGCACATCCGGCGCCGTCTGGCTTCCGCGGCGGGCGCCCTGGGGGCGAGCCTGGCCACCAATCCTGCCCTGCGGGATTCACTCAATGAGCACATCGAGCACATCGTCGAGAGCCTCGCACCTGAACTGCGCGACAGTTTGGGCGGCCACATTGCCAGTACCGTACGGGCGTGGAACGACGACGACCTGGTACGCGAGATCGAAGTGAGTGTTGGTCGTGACCTGCAGTTCATCCGTCTCAACGGGACTATCGTCGGCGGGCTCATTGGCCTGTCCCTGTACGCCATCACGCACTTTTTTGCCTGACCGGAATCGCGTTTCATGACCCTTCGCATCAGCAGCAATTTTGACTCCGGCGCCATTGAAGTGGTGTCCATCGACAAGCCCGACGACATTCGCCTGCGCTTGCGCGCCGACCAGGGCGTAACCGGTGACGGGGCATTTCGTCAGTGGTTTCACTTTCGCCTGCACGGCGCGGCGGGGCAGGCGGTGCGGATTGTTTTTGAGAATGCATCCGACGCAGCCTACCCGGACGGCTGGCCGGGCTACCGTTGCGTGGCGTCCTACGACCGCCGTCACTGGTTCCGAGTCACTGGCACCCGCTATGAAAACGGCCAGCTGATCATCGAGCATACGCCCGAACGCAACAGCATCTACTACGCCTACTTCGAGCCGTATTCGCATGAGCGTCACCTCGATCTGCTCGGCAGGGTGGAGATGTCGCCCTATGCGTCGGTCAGCAACCTTGGCGCGACCGTGGACGGCCGAGATCTCGATCTGGTCACAGTCGGACGTCCCGATACCGGCAAGCAGCCGATCTGGATCATCGCCCGCCAGCACCCGGGAGAAAGCATGGCCGAGTGGTTCGTGGAAGGCTTGCTCGAACGCCTCCTCGATGCGGCCGATCCGGTTGCCCGGCGCATTCGCGAGAAGGCCGTGCTTTACATCGTGCCCAACATGAACCCGGATGGGGCGATCCGCGGCAACCTGCGCACCAACGCCGCCGGCGCCAACCTGAACCGGGAGTGGCGGATGCCGAGCATGGAACGCAGCCCTGAAGTGCTGCTTGTGCGTGAGGCCATGGAGGCGTGCGGGGTCGAACTCTTTCTCGACATTCATGGCGATGAGGCGCTGCCTTATGTCTTCTTCTCGACGGCCGAGGAAGTGCCCGGCTTTTCACTCGAGCAGCGTGTGCGCCAGACCCGCTTTGTCGAAGCTTTCCAGGCCGCCAGCCCGGATTTCCAGACAGAGCATGGCTACCTCGGCGGGCGCTTCAAGGACGAACTCCTGAGCCTGGCATCCAAGTGGGTTGCCCATCGCTTCGGCTGTGTGTCGATCACCCTCGAGATGCCATTCAAGGACAACGCCAATCTCCCCGACGGCCTTGCAGGCTGGAGCGGGGAGCGTAGCAAGCGCCTGGGTGGGGCCATGCTCAATCCGATTCTGGGGCACCTGGAGCCCCGACAGGCGACACCGGGAGCCGGCGCAGAGCACTGAATCGCTTCCACATCGGAGCGGCGGGGCGGGCGACAAAAATATCTTGGTTTTTTTTGAAATCGTGTCATCTGCCAAGCTGACGTTTGCGTTAAGGGAAGACAGGTGAGCAATCACCGGATCTCACAGGAGAAGTCGATGGGCAGTTATTGCAACGAGTCCTACGCAGAGTTTCTGGATTCCCTCAAAGCGGCGGGCGTCGTTATCCGCAACGAAAGTGAAGTGCGCGAACGCTTGGCTGAATCGCAGCGCTGGCGTAGCGCATTCATGACCTTGGCCGCCAATGGTCGCACGCTCGGGATCGAGTTCACCGTGGCGGGCAATGGCAGCGATCCCCGTGCGGTGCAGCGCGTTCTGGCCGAACATGCCTTTCCCGCAGAAAAGGAAGCGGCATTCATCGCCCAGCTGACGGCCGACCGCTAAGCATCCAGTTAATAATGCCGGGCGATTGGTCCGGTTACTGAAAGGCACTCACCTTCGCCTAGTCGCGCAAGGGAGTGCCTTTTTCTTTTTCTGCTTGAGTGTTCCAAAAGACACAAAACCCACTGGCACATAGCTAAAGTTCCACGTCGATGCGTCGTCAATACGAGGACGACATACTTTCAGGATCGACGCTCTGAACATCCTTCCTCCGTCCCCTTCCGAACCGCTCGACGTGCTTGCCCTGCAAGCGGCGGTGGTTTCCCATGACCGCCTGGGGCAGTCGGCGCTGGCCTTTGCCTCAGAGCTGGCAACGCGACTGGGCTGTGAGAGCGTGGCCGTCGGCTTTGTCGAAGATCGCTTTGCCCGCGTCGTCGCACTCTCTCACGGTAGTGTCGGTGAGGTGCAGACGGAAATGCTGCGCGCCATCGGTGCAGCCATGGATGAGGCCATTGAGCAGGCAGCCACCGTGCTGGCCCCGGTTCCTTCCGATCAACTGCCGCGAATAGTGCTGGCCCACGAGGAGTTGTTGCGGCGGGAGGCCGGCGAGGTCTGTTCAATTCCCATCGTTGTCATGCAGGAATTGGTGGGAGCGGTGTTGTTGCAGTTTCGCCACGACGGCGCCCTGTCGCCCGAGCGTATCGCCGAACTGGAGCACGCGCTTGCCTTGGTCGGGCCGGTATTGCACTTGATGCGTCATGCTGAAAGACCGTGGCGCAAGCGCATGCGGGATCAGCTGCGCCGGGCCTGGGTGGGGTTACGGGCCCCGGGTAGCTGGCATCTAAGGGCAGGCATCTGTCTTGGGCTGATTGTGCTTGCGGTGCTACTGGCGATGCCCTTCGAGTTTCGGGTTGGCGGCAATGCCCGTGTCGAGGGGGAGATCCAGCGGGTTTTGGTGGCGCCGGCAGACGGATTTCTCAAGCAAGCCATGGTCAGGCCCGGCGACTCGATCAAGGCCGGACAGGTGCTCGCGGAACTGGCAGAGCAGGATCTGCAACTTGAGCGTAGCAAGTGGGTCAGCGAACTCGCCCAGCACGAAAACGCTTATTCAGCAGCGATGGCCCGGGCGGATCGTACCCAACTGGTAATTAGTCAGGCGAAGGCCGACGAGGCGCGCGCCCAGCTTGCACTGGTGGATCAACAGATCGGACGCAGCCGTATTTTGGCGCCCTTCGACGGTGTGCTTATTCGCGGCGACCTGACCCAGTCGCTGGGAGCGCCGGTGCAGAGGGGCGATGTGCTCCTCACGGTGGCGCCGCGGGAACGCTTCAGGGTTATCGTCGAGGTCGATGAGCGTGATATCGCCCGGATCCGGACAGACCAGATCGGCAGCCTGGCACTTTCAGCGCTCCCGTGGGATTCTCTACCGATAACCGTGAAACGTATAACGCCAATGGCGACAGCTGTAGAAGGGCACAACGTATTCGAAGTGGAGGCGGCACTGGGCGACATACCTGACAGCCTGCGTCCGGGCCTTAGCGGAATGGCGCGCATTGCGGTTGGCAAGGAGCCCTTGTTGTGGGCCTGGACACACCGTTTGACGGACTGGCTTCGCCTGACGGTGTGGCGCTGGGTTGGCCGGTGATGGATCCACCTCCATGAACACGAGCGTCTTCAGCAACCAGTGGTATCGGGTGGCAGGTCTGCATCCGCGCCTCCGTTCGCAGGTTCGGGTCACCCGCCAGATCTATCGAAATGAAGTCTGGTATGTGCTCGCGGATCCGGTCAGCGGGCGCTTTCACCGGATGAATGCGGCGGCCTACGCGTTTGTCGGCCGTTGTGATGGCCGCCGTACGGTTGATGCCGTCAGTGAAGCTCTGCATGCCCACGATCCGGATTGTGCGCTGACACAGGACGAGATCGTGCGCCTGCTTGTGCACTTGAACCGGCGTGGCCTTGTCCAGTGCGAAATCACGCCAGACATGGAAGCGATCTTTCATCGGGAACAGCAGGAGCAGCGACAGGCGCGCCGTCTGGCCGTCAATCCGCTGGCATTCCGGGTGCGCCTGGGAGATCCGAGCGTGCTGCTGGATCGTTTCGAACCCTGGCTTCGCGTGTTGTTTTCCTGGCCCTTGCTGCTCGCCTGGTTGGCGCTGGTAACAGCAGGGTTGGCGATTGCAGCGATGAATTTCAGCGAACTCGCGTCACACGCGCGAACCTGGATGGGGACACCACGCTTCTTGTTGATCGCCTGGTTACTGTATCCGGGGATCAAGGCAATTCACGAGCTCGCTCACGCGCTGGCAGTGCGCCGGTTTGGCGGCGAGGTCCATCAGGTTGGCATCAGCCTGATGCTTCTGACACCGGCACCCTTCGTCGACGCATCGGCGGCCTCGGCGTTCCGTTATTCCGCACAGCGGCTGATCGTGAGTGCAGCGGGAATCATTACCGAGATGGTTATCGCTGCTATCGCCGTTATCGTCTGGTTACTCGTCGAGCCAGGCCTGGTGCGCGATGTGGCGCTTGTAGTAACGGTGATCGGGGGGGTGTCAACGGTGCTCTTCAACGGTAATCCGTTGTTGCGTTTCGATGGCTACTACGTGCTTTGTGATGCACTTGATTTGCCGAATCTGGCGACGCGCAGCAAGGCATGGTGGCGCTATGTGCTTCTCAACCGTGTGGCGGGGATTCCGGATGTGCCCTCGCCGGAACCCGGCCGCGGCGAGAAGCCCTGGTTGTACTTTTACGCTCCGGCATCCGGTGCGTATAGGGTTGCGATTTCGCTGGCAATTGTCGGATGGATAGGCAGCTGGTCGATGGTACTTGGGGTACTGGCGGGGGCTGGTGTGGCGTTTTCGGTCGTGTTCAAGCCGGTCTTTCAGGTTTGGCGCAATCTCTTGCAGATGCCCCTCCCCGAGCTCATGCGCCGCCGCGTATTGCGCATCGGCGCGGTGGCCAGTGTCACCTTACTCATATTGCTTGCCGGCGTGCCCCTTCCCTTTGCAACGGTTGCGCAAGGGGTAGTGTGGATTCCCGAGCAAGCCCGGTTGCGGGCTGGCTCGGAAGGCTTCATTGCGGCGCTGGAAGCGCGTCACGGCGATCGGGTGGAGGTGGGGCAGGAACTGGTCCGGCTCGAGGATAGTCGGCTTGCCGCCGATGCCGTCAGGCTGACCAGTCAGCTCGATGCCCTTGATGCCGATCTCTACCAGGGCATGGTGCGCGACCCGGTGAAAGCCGGTAACGTCGAGGAGGAAATCGGCCGCGTGAAGGCCCAGTTGGCACGCGTCCAGGAGCTTCAGGGTTGGCTGGTTTTGCGGGCTGGTGCGTCAGGGACCCTGGTGATGCCGCGCCAGTCCGACACCGAAGGGGTTTTTGTGCCCCGTGGTGCGCTGCTCGGACACATCTTGACCGGCGACGCTGCAATCGTGCGGGTCGCCGTCGAACAGGATGGCGCGGCGCTGGTGCGCGATGATACCCGTAGTGTTTCCGTGCAGTTGGCCGAGCAGCCTGGCGAGTCGATACCTGCGCGCCTCTTGCGAACCGTTCCGGCAGCCACCGAGCGCTTGCCCAGCGCAGCTCTGGGTGAGCATGCCGGCGGCAGTTTCGTGGTGGATCCAGCCGACAAGGATCATTTGCAGACGCCGACGCCGGTATTTGTTTTTGACGTGATTCTGGATGGTCACGTCCATGAGCGGGCTGGCGGCCGTGCCTGGGTGCGTTTCGACCACGGCTGGACGCCGCTTGTCGTCCAGTGGGGACGGCGCTTGAAACAGCTTTTCCTGCGCAATTTTGACCCGTCTGCATGATGCACTTGCTGGAAACCCGCGTGCCCCTGCCTGGTCCGGTGTGGGGACACTACCCCGAGCGCCGTGATCCGCCCCGGTTCCGCCGGGCATGGGGGAGAGCCCGCTATGGGCGACAAGTGGATGCCGTGCGCAGTGCATTGGCTAACTGGCGGGATGTGGATGAGGCCGCGTTTGCATCACGACTGAGGTCTGTGCAAGCCCGCATCGGGCGTGACGGGCTGTCTGAGGAGCGCATCGTTGAGGCGCTGGCGGCTGTCGTCGATGCAGCTCGACGCAGCCTGGGAATGGACGCCTACGATACCCAGATCCGCACCGCCTTGATAATGCTCGACAACCGCCTTGCCGAGATGGCGACCGGGGAGGGCAAAACCCTGGCTGCGGCGCTGGCCGCAGCAGTTGGCGCGCTGGCCGGCACGCCTGTGCATGTGCTGACAGCCAACGACTATCTGGTGGAGCGGGATGCTCGGAGCCTGGCTCCGCTGTTTAATCGCCTTGGCCTGACTGTCAGCTTTGTCACAGGGGCAATGGACGAGGGGCAGCGACGCACGGCCTATGGCGCGTCCATCTGTTACGTGACAGCCCGCGAGCTGGTTTTTGACTATTTGCGCGACGGTCTGCGGCGACGCTTTGCGCGCAGCGACTTGCAGCGCCGGGTGGCCGCGCTTCGTGAGACCGGGGGTAACCGGTCAATGTTGCGTGGCCTGTGCATGGCTATCGTGGATGAAGCCGATAGCTTGTTGATCGATGAGGCGATGATGCCGCTGATTCTGTCGCGGCAGATTCGCGACAGTGCGGTGCGGGCTTTCTTCTGGCAGGCCTGGTCGCTGGCTGCGGCGCTGCAGCTTGCGCGTGATTTCAGGACTGACGCCGCAGGGCAGCGGATCGAGCTTACTACGGTTGGCCGAGACACGCTGGCGGAAAGGGCCGCAGGGCTGGGCGGGCGCTGGCGGTCGGCGCGTTTGCGGGATGAGGTGGTCAGCATGGCGCTGGCGGCCGCCCACATCTATCGTCGGGACGTGCATTACCTGGTACGCGACGGTGCAATTGAAATCGTCGACGAAATTACTGGGCGAGGTGCCCCCGGGCGCGTTTGGTCGCGTGGTCTGCATACCTTGGTTGAAATAAAGGAGGGGCTGCGTCCGACGCCTGGCACCGAGACGCTGGCTCAGATTACTTTTCAACGTTTCTTTCCGCGCTATCACCGGCTCGGCGGCATGAGTGGCACGCTCAAGGAGGCCCGCGGTGAGCTGCGGGAGGTGTATGGACTTGATGTTGTGTACGTTCCATCACGTAAGCTCAGCTCAAGGAAGACCCTTGCCTGCCGTATATATCAGAGTAGCGATGCCTTGTGGGGTGCTGTCGCCGAGAGGCTCGCAGAATGCCGCAGGACGGGGCAGCCAGTGCTGGTGGGAACCTCTTCGGTAGCCGAGTCGGAGACCCTCTCGGCATGGCTGGCGGCATCGGGTATCCCGCATACGGTTCTGAATGCCCGCTTTGATGCTGAAGAGGCTGACATTGTTGCGCGCGCAGGGGAGCTCGGCCAGGTGACTGTTGCAACCAACATGGCCGGGCGGGGAACGGATATTCCGTTGGCCGCTGGGGCGGCTGCGGCAGGAGGGCTTCACGTCATGTGCTGTCAGGTGAACGCATCGAGACGGATTGATCGGCAACTGGAAGGGCGTTGCGCCCGACAGGGCGATCCGGGCAGTGTGGAAACATGGATCAGTCTGGATACGCCGGGGGTCGCTCAATTACCCTTTTTGAGAGGCATAACCCGATTGTGCGCAAGGGATGCCGTGCAACGCTTGCTGTTAAGCCCTGTGTGTTTGAAGGCAATGTTGGCATGGCATCAATGGAGGCAGGCGAGCCAGGAACGGCGCGCCCGCCATGGCCTGTTGCAGGCGGATCGCGAATGGGAGCGGGGCCTTTCCTTCGGGGGCCCCGGAGAATAACAAGAATGTACAGATGGATTCTGGCTTCGATATGTGGCTGCTGCGTCGGCTTTGCTACCGCCGCAACGCCGCCTGCCGGGTCGCAGACGTTGGGCTGTCTGATCGAGCCGGATAAAGTGGCGGATCTGGGCAGCCCGGTAATCGGCGTACTCGAAGGTCTCAAGGCAGACCGTGGCGATGTGGTGCGCAAGGGGCAGGTTCTCGGCCTGTTGCGCAGCGATGTGGAGCGGGCGACTGCCGAGGTGGCGCGAACCCGCGCAACGGCCGATGCCGATCTGCGCTCGGCGGAGGCCAATCGGGATTTCGCGCAAAAGAAGATGCGTCGGGCGGAAGATCTTCTGGCCCGTAACTTCATCGCCCAGCAGGCGCTTGACCAGGCCCGGACGGAGCTTCAGATGGCAGATCAGAAGCTGGCACAGGCACACGAACAGCAGCGCTTGTGGGGACGTGAGTTGGGAGTGGCACAAGCTCAGGTTGGATTGCGCACCATCCGCAGCCCTTTTGACGGTGTGGTGGTCGAGCGTTATCTGGCGGTTGGTGAACGCGTCGAGGAAAAGCCGGTCTTCCGCGTGGCGAAAATCGACCCGTTGCGGGTCGAGGTCATTGTGCCGTCAACCCGGTTTGGCACCATTCATCCCGGCGACATGGCAAGCGTCAAGCCCGATCTGCCTAACGTTCCGGCTGTCGATGCGGCGGTGACGCTCGTAGACAAGGTTGTGGATGCCGCCAGCAACACTTTCCGGGTACGCCTGTCGCTGCCCAATGCAAATCATCAATTGCCGGCGGGGCTGCGCTGCCGGATCACTTTTGGCGAGGCATCTCGCCCCGCAGCCGGGGTCGCAGAGCGTCCGGCCACACTTAACGTGGGTGGCCTGCGCATGGAGCCGAGCCTCGGCCTGAACAAAGACAAGCCACGTCGCTGAGCCCATGCAGACCGCTCACCACCGTAAGGCACTCATCGAGACCTTCGAGTCGCGCATCCTCTATTCCGCCGATCCCACGCCGACTGGGCTCGCTGCGGCGGCGCTGGCGGGGCTTCATCAGTATCTTGACGCGACCAGTAACGCGGAACAGGTCGGTGGCGTCGAAATCGCATTCATTGATGCCCGTCTTCCCGATGTGCAGGTTCTTCTCGACGACCTCGCCGCCCAGCAACGGGCTGGCAAGGCGATCGAGGCCATTCTGATTGCCGCTGACGAAGATGGGATCTCGGTCATTTCCTCGACCCTCGCCGGGCGTAGTGACGTGTCGGCGGTACACCTGATCGGGCACGGCAGTGACGGGGTCATCGAGATGGGTGCAGCCCGGCTGGATGCCGGTGCGCTGCTCCAGCGGGCCGGGGAGATTTCCGGCTGGGGTGATGCACTCTCCAGTCAGGCCGACTTGCTGCTCTACGGCTGTGATGTGGCAGCAGACGAAAATGGCCAATCACTCGTCGACGGCCTGGCGCAATTGACCGGCGCCGACGTGGCGGCCAGCGATGATCCGACGGGTAGCGCACTGCTGGGTGGTGACTGGGATCTGGAGTACACCACGGGCAGTATCACGGCGACGCCCTTTGCGTCGACGCTGCTGCAGGCAAGCTGGGGGAGCGTGCTCAGTCTCACGCCCCAGGGAGGCGAAACGCTGGTCAACGCGACGACCAGCGGATCCCAGCAACCCATGATGGGCACCAAATCCGTGGCCATGGACGCCAACGGCAACTACATCGTGGTCTGGCAGGATGGTTCCGGTGCGGATGGCAGCGGCATCGGCATCTATGGTCAGCGCTACAACGCTGCGGGTACGGCCCAAGGCGCGCAGTTCCGCGTCAATACCTACACCGCGGGGGACCAGGAGTGGCCCGAGGTGGCGATGGATGCATCCGGCAACTTTGTTGTCGTGTGGCAGAGTCAGGGGCAGGACGGGAGCAATCTGGGAGTCTATGCGCGGCGCTACAACGCGGCCGGGACGGCACTGGATGCTTCGGATTTCCGCGTCAATCAGACGACAAACCTCGACCAGGGGGCGCCTGCCGTGGCGACTGATAGCGCGGGCAATTTCGTTGTTTCGTGGGTTACCCGGAGCCAGGATGCGGTGAACACCTGGGGCATCTATGCGCGTCGCTTCGGGGCCAATGGAACAGCGCTTTCCAACGAGTTTCAGGTCAATACCTACACGGCTTCCGATCAGGAGGTGTCGACAATTGCCATGGACTCGAGCGGCAACTTCGTCATTGCCTGGTCGAGTAACGGTCAGGATGGATCGACATTCGGGATCTATGCGCAGCGTTTCGATGCTGCTGGCGCCAAGCAGGGCAGTGAATTCCGCGTCAATTCGACGACGGCGGATGCCCAGACGTTTCCGTCGATCGCAATGGATACATCAGGCTTCGTCATTGTCTGGCAGAGCAATCTGCAGGACGGCAGTGATCTTGGCGTCTATGGTCAGCGCTACAACGCTTCAGGAGCCGCTCTGGGAGGTGAGTTCCGCATCAATACGACGGTAGCCGACGCGCAGACGCGGGTGATGGTGGCGTCGACAGGGTCTGGCGGCTTTCTGGTGACATGGAACAGCAATCTGCAGGACGGCAGTCTGCGTGGCGCCTACATGCGGCAATACGACTCGTCCGGCGCGGCCCTGACGGGCGAGGTTCTGGTCAACACAACGACCAGCGGGGATCAGGTGTATCCGTCGGTTGCTGCAGATGCAAAAAGCCATGCGGTAGTGGTCTGGGGAGGGAACGGGATTGGCGACAATGACGGAATCTTCATGCAGCGCTACATCAGCGCCTATCCGCCGATACTCACCCTGAGCGGCTACAGCGCCAATTACGTGGAGAATGCGGCAGCCATTTACGATGCTTCGGCGACGGTAACGGATGACGACAGCGCCGTATTCAATAATGGACAACTGCTCTACCAGATTACTGCCAACGGTACGGCCACCGACGAACTGGGCATTCGCAATCAGGGGATCAGCGCCGGTCAGATTGGCATCTCGGGAAGCAATGTCACTTACGGTGGTGTGATCATCGGTACCTACAGCGGCAGCTTCGGCAACGGAAGCACTCCGCTGACAGTGACCTTCAACAGCAACGCAACGGTAGCGGCGGTACAGGCGCTGGTGCGCAACATCACCTATCGCGACACCAGCGAAAACCCGAGCACGGCGACCCGCACCATCAGTCTGACCATCTCTGATGGCAGCGGCCAAAGCAGTACCCCAGCAGTCGTCACCATGGCGGTCACGGCGGTGAATGATCCTCCGGTGATCGGCAGCAACGGCGGCGGCGCAACGGCAAGTGTCAGCGTGGCGGAAAATACCACTGCTGTGACTACCGTTAGCTCGACCGACGTAGACGGCGGTACGGCCGCGTATTCCCTTTCGGGCGCAGACGCAGCGAAATTCTCGATTGATTCATCCGGTGCTCTCCGCTTCATCTCGGCGCCAGACTATGAGGCGCCGACCGACACGGGTCTCAACAACGTCTATGACGTGACGGTGCAGGTGAGTGACGGGGCCGGAGGCAGCGACACCCAGGCCATCGCGGTGACAGTGACCAACGTGAATGAGGCGCCAATACTCAACACGACACCGGCGGTCGCGTTGAACGCGCAGCAGGAAGATTCGGGCGCCCCGTCCGGCGCAGTGGGGACCCTCATTTCCTCCCTGGTCGACTTCGTGGACGGCGCCGGCTGGAACAATGTGACCGACGAGGATTCCGGCGCCAGTCTTGGCGTGGCCATCGTGGCGGCCAACACCACGTCCGGTAGCTGGTACTACTCCATCAACGGAGGCACGAACTGGAGCGCCCTTGGTACGGTCAGCACGGCCAGTGCGCGCCTGCTCGCAGCCGACACCCTGACTCGCGTCTATTTCGTTCCGAACAGCAACTACAACGGCACCCAGTCCAGCGCCATTACCATCCGGGCATGGGACCGCAGCTCGGGCAGCAACGGCAGCCTGGCTGACACCGCGATGAATGGCGGTTCCTCCGCATTTTCGGCGGCGACGGATACGATTTCGCTGACGATCGATGCGGTCAATGACGAACCGAGCATCACCACCAATACAGGCGTCAGTTTCAGTGAGGGTTCGACCGGCAATGTGATCACGGCCGCAATGCTCGCCACCAGCGACGTGGACAACACGGCCGCCCAACTGACCTACACCCTGACCGCCATACCGACCAATGGCACGCTGTACCGCGGTGGCGTGGTGCTTGCCGGCTCGGCCAGCTTCACACAAGCCGATATCAACGCCGGGCTCCTCACCTACACGCACGATGGGTCGGAAAGCACCGGCGACAGTTTCGCCTTCAGCGTGGATGACGGAGCCGGCAGCGCCTCGTCGGGCAATTTCACAATCACAATCAATGGCGTCAATGACAACGCCCCGGTGATCACCAGCAACGGTGGCGGTGCATCTGCATCAATCTCCGTGGCCGAAAATACGATAGCGGTGACGACCGTAAGCGCCACCGACGCCGACATTCCGTCCAGTCCCCTGACGTACAGCCTGTCCGGCGGGGTAGACATGAACAAATTCTCGATTCACGCGAGCACCGGCGTCCTGCGTTTCCTGACTGCCCCCGACTTCGAGAATCCGGCCGACAACGGTGGCAACAATGTCTACGACCTCATCGTCCAGGTCAGCGATGGCTCCCTGACCGACACCCAGACGATTGCAGTAACAGTCACCAACGTAGCCAGTGAGCTGGTGGTTACCACGACGGCGGATCTGAACGACGGTGATACATCGAGCATCGGCGCGCTGGTTCTCAACAAAGGCGCGGACGGCAGGATATCCCTGCGGGAAGCCATCGAAGCGGCCAACAATACGGTCGGTGCGGACACCATCACCTTCAACATCGCTGACGCGCTGGTCGGTGGCGCACATACCATCAACCTTGTTTCGATGCTTCCCACCATCACCGGCACACTCACCATTGATGGCAGCACCGAGCCCGACTGGACCACTTCGGGCAGCAAGCCAGTGGTGGTCATCAACGGCGGTGGAACCCTGCAGGACGGTCTGCAGCTCTATACCGGTTCCGACGGCAGCACGATACGCGGTCTGGTGATCCAGAACTTCACGCAAGACGGCATCGACATGGCCTATTCCAATGGCCATCACATCCTCGGCAACCGTATCGGTACCAGCGCAGACGGCAGCACGGCCGCGCCCACCGACAACGCCATCAACCTGTGGGCGTCGTCCGGTAACCAGATTGGCGGCACCGGCGCAAACGATGGCAATCTGCTGTCGGGTAATTACGGCCCCGGTCTTTACATGGGCAATGGATCGGACAACAACCTTGTCCTTGGCAACCTGATTGGCTTGAATGCAGCTGGCACCGCGGCGCTCGGCAATCAATGGCATGGCGTTTACGTCATAGATTCAAGCAACAACCAGTTCGGTGGCACGTCTGCAGCAGAGCGCAACGTGATTGCCGCAAGCGGGTCAAACGGGCTCTACCTTGGCGGCGCGTCCTCCGGTAACGTGGTGCAGGGCAACTACATCGGCCTCGACGCCAGCGGAAACAACGCCATAGGGAACAGCGGCGCCGGCGTGATGCTTTCTGCCGGGGCTAGCGGCAATACCATTGGTGGCGCCACGGCTGCCACGCGCAATATCATTTCAGGAAACACGCAGTACGGCGTGTATTTGACCGGCTTGAGCACGTCGGACAACCTTATCCGAAACAACTACATCGGCGTTGATGCCGCAGGCACCACGGCCCTTTCAAACGGCGGCTTCGGCGTGGTGGTCGACGCCCTTGCCGCAAACACCACGATTACCGACAACCTGATTTCGGGCAACACCAACGCCAGCTGGAGCTCCGCCCGCGGCGGTATTTACCTTTACGCTGACGGCGTGACGATCCAGGGCAACACCATCGGACTGGGGGCTAGCGGAGGCGTCCTGGGTAATGGCGGCGGGGCCGGCGTGACCGGGGGAATTCTGGCCAATAGCGGCTCCATCAACGTGTTGATCGGCGGCACCGGGGCCGGGGAGGGCAACGTGATCGCCGGCAATATCGGGCCCGGCGTGGTTGTCGGCACAACGACTTCGGCCACGCGCGTGCTCGGCAACAGCATTTACGCCAACACCGGGCTGGGGATCGATCTTGGCACCAGCGGGGTTACCTCCAACGATGCCGGCGATGGCGATTCCGGCGCCAACGCCCTGCAGAACTATCCAGTGCTTACCGCGGCATTTACCAGTGGCGCCGGACAACTGTATGTCAGCGGCAGTCTGAACAGCCTGCCGAACGGCTATTACCGTGTCGAGTTTTTCGCCAGTACCAGCCCCGATGCCAGTGGCTACGGACAGGGGCAGCGCTACCTGGGCTTCATCAATGTTGCCACCGACGCATCAGGTAACGCCTCGGTCAGCACAAGCTTGTCGGCCAGTGTGGCGGTGGGCGAATACCTCAGTGCAACGGCCACGCAGAGCGCTTCGGGCTACGCCACCTTGTCCTACACGTCCGAGTTCTCTGCCGCGCTGGCGGTTGCCGACTTCAATGACCCACCCGTACTGACCCCTTCGGGAGCCGGCGTAGCTTATGTCGAGAACCAGCCTGCAGTCATTCTGGACAGTGGAATCCTTGTCACCGACGTCGACTCTGCCAACTTTGCCGGCGGTACGCTGACAGCCAGCCTGGTCGCAATGGGGACTGGCAGCGACATGCTCGGGATCCGCAATGACGGCAGCGGTGTCGGGCAGATCGGGCTGAGTGGCGCAAACGTCACCTACGGCGGGCTTGTCATTGGTACCCGCACGGGCGGGACAGGTGGTACGCCACTGGTGGTGAGCCTCAGTGCTTCTGCCGACGTGTCTGCCGTGCAAGCCCTGATGCGCAACCTGAGCTTCAGCAGTAGCGGTGACGCGATTTCCGACAATACCCGTACCGTACGTCTGGTGCTCGCCGAGGGTGACGGTACGATAAGCAACAACGTCGACGTGTCGGTACTGGTCGAGGCGGTCAATGATGCGCCGGTCATCAGTCTGCCCGCAACCCAGACGGTGGCCGAAGACACAACGATCACGCTCGGCAGCAGCACCGGCAATCCGGTCAGCATTGCCGATGCCGACGCGCTGTCGGCTCCAGTGAGGGTGACGCTTTCTGTCGGCAACGGTGTCCTCACCCTGGCCAGCACCATCGGGCTCATTTTCCATACCGGCGACGGTACGGCCGACGGCGCGATTGACATCACGGGCACCGTGGCCGACATCAATGCTGCTCTGGACGGCATGGTGTTCACACCTTCCACCAGCTTCAACGGAAACGGCTGGCTGCAGATCGACGTGAGCGACCAGGGCAACAGCGGGACAGGCGGCGCACTGACTGCCTCGCAATCACTGGTGATAGTGGTGACGCCGGTCAATGATCCGCCTGCCTTCTCCTTCGTTTCCGGCAATTCCAACTATCCGGAGAATGCGGGTCCGGTCGTCCTTGCACCAACAGGCACCGTCAGTGATGTGGATTCGGCCAATTTCGACGGCGGCCGGCTAGTGGTGTATTTCTCGAATAACGGGCAGCCGGAAGACCGCATTGCCATCCAGAACGAAGGTGTGGGGGCAGGGCAGATTTCCCTGAATGGCAGCAGCGTTTATGTTGACGGCATGGTAGTGGGAGACTGGGCTGGCGGCACCGACGGCAGCACACCGCTGATCGTCAGTTTCAATTCCAATGCCACGGCCGCCATCGTGCAGGCTGTTGCCCGCAACATTAGCTATGAAAACGTCTCCGACGCTCCGTCCACCGCGGTGCGGACCATGGTCGGCTACGTCGAAGACGGTGACGGCGGCACCAGCAATTTAGTCAGCGGAACCTTGACGATCATTCCGTCCAACGATGCGCCGACCATCGTTTCCGACGGTGGAGATGTCAGCGCGACCGTTTTCGTTGCAGAAAACACGACTGCGGCAAGCACCGTGATGGCCGTTGATCCGGACAGCACAGGGCTGGTCTACAGCATTGGTGGTGGCGCCGACCAGACAGCCTTCAGCATCAACAGTGTTACCGGTGAGTTGCGCTTCGTGTCGGCGCCTGACTTCGAGAGTGCCACCGATGCCAATGGCGACAACGTCTATGAGGTGATCGTCAGGGTCGTCGACAGCAACAGCGCGACCGATACGCAGACCCTGTTCGTTACCGTGACCAATACCAACGAAGCCCCAGTGGTCACGCTTACCCAGCCCGGCTACACGGCCACCGAGCAGGTTTCCCTGGCGCTGGCGGGCACTGGCATGTCGATTGCCGATATCGATGCTGGCAATGCCGTGATCCGGGCCACACTTGATGTGGCCTCCGGCGTGCTCACGGCATCGGCCGGCAGCACGGGCGTGACGGTGAGCGGTACCGGTACCACCGGTCTCACCTTCGAGGGCACGCAAGCCCAGATCAACGATCTGCTGGCCGGCAACCTGGGCAGCAGTCTTGCCTACCTGATCAACACCGACACGCCACCGGTCAACGACACTTTGACCCTGGCGGTGGACGATCTGGGCAGCAGCGGCAATGGCAGCTCTGCCAGTGCGTCGGCGGCAGTAAGCATCAGCATTGCCGCGGTCAATGACGGGCCGGCCAATAGCACACCGGGTGCGCAAGTTACCGCCATCAGCACAGCACTGGTTTTCAGTGTCGGCAATGGCAATTCACTCTCGATTGCCGATCCGGATGCCGGTGGTGCGGCCATCCAGGCCAGCCTGACTGCCACCCACGGTACGCTCACCCTCAGCACAATCACGGGGCTGACGTTTTCCGTTGGCGATGGTTCGGCCGACAGCACGCTGACTTTTACCGGCAGCCTTGCCAACATCAACGTTGCACTCGAAGGGCTGGTCTTTACCCCGGACACAGCCTACAACGGCGACGCTACGATCACCCTCAACACGAGCGATCAGGGAAACACCGGCGGGGGCGCGCTGACCGACTCCAGTCTCATCCACGTCCAGGTGGGCGCCACGCGTTACCAGGAAGGAGTGGATGGCTACACCGGCACCCAAGACACCTATGTCGAGGACAGCACGCCAAGCACCGCCTACGGCAGCGCCACCACGGTTCTCACCGATGATGGCTCGCCGCTTGCGCAGGGCCTGTTGAAGTTCGACAACCTTTTCGGCAGCGGTGTGGGGCAGATTCCTCTCGGGGCCACCATCAACTCGGCATCGCTGTCGTTCTATGTCACCCAACGGGATGTGGCCGACACGGTCTCCCTCTACCGGATGCTCAGCACCTGGTCGGAGAGTTCCACCTGGAACACCCTCGGCACGGGCGTCCAGACCGATGGCAGCGAAGCCGCCAGCACAGCCGAAACAAGCTTCAGTGCCGGCACCACCGGATGGAACACCCTTAACGGCCTGGCCGCCACCGTACAAGCGTGGGCAGACGGTGCGGCCAACCATGGCTGGGCCTTCATCACTCAGAACCCGGGTGCCGACAACTGGACGTTTGCCTCGTCCGAGTACGGAACGGTCAATCTGCGTCCCTACCTGGTCATCAATTACACGCCGCCCGCAGTGCCGGTCATCACCAGTAACGGCGGTGGGGCCAGCGCGAGTGTGCTCGTGAACGAGAACAGCATAGCGGTGACAACGGTAACAGCCACCGATGCGGACAGTAGCCCGGCCGAACTCAGCTACCGGATTGTTGGTGGCGACGATCAGGCCAGGTTCACAATCAACGCGACAACCGGCGTGCTGCGCTTCATCTCGGCGCCTGACCACGAAGCACCATCCGATGTTGGCGGTGACAACATCTACGACGTCATCGTCGAAGTGAGCGACGGCTTTGTGGCAGACACCCAGGCCATTGCAGTGACGGTCAGTAACGTGAATGAGACACCCAGCTTCACATCCCTGGGCGGAACCGTTATCTACACCGAGGACAGCGCACCGGCGGTGATTGACAGCGACGTGAGTATCTTTGACCCCGAACTGTCCGCCGACAACAATTTCTCTGGGGCAACGCTGACCTTGACGCGCAGTGGTGGCGCCAACGCCCTCGATAACTTCTCGGCAAGCGGCAATCTTGCCGCACTCACCGAAGGCGGCAGCCTGCTGCTTGGCGGGGTCAATATGGGTATCGTAACGACCAACACGGCCGGCACCCTGAGTCTCACGTTCAATGCCAATGCCACACAGCTGCGTGTCAACGAGGTCATCAACTCGCTTGCCTACGCGAACGCCTCCAACACCCCGCCGTCGAGCGTGCAGATCACCTGGGTCTTCAACGACAACAACGCCGGGGCTCAAGGTTCCGGAGGCGCACTTTCCGC
>APMI01003474.1_pt1 | contig 49299 bp, 51 predicted proteins | sample 667938 | NCBI WGS metagenome assembly APMI01 (sample SAMN01084076, study PRJNA167559) | wastewater metagenome | biome: Wastewater | place: Denmark: Ejby Moelle, Odense | collected 2011-11-28
CTCGGGCAGTGCCGGCGTTACCACTACCACGATTGTGAGCAAAAACCAATGAGTCGCGGCGAGCAACATGGATTTACAACGATCGAGCTGCTGATCGCTATGATTATTGCCGGCCTATTCCTGATTACCATCTACCAGCTGTACGGCGTGACGGTTGGGGACAGCACCGAGGTGCGCAACCGCACCAACGCTAGTTCTATCGCTTACGACCTCTTGCGCAAGACCAAAACCCAGCCCCAAGGCGTCTGTACGGCGGCGGCCTCGGTCGACGTCTCACTGCCGCCATATAGCACGCTGCCGACTACTTCTCGGGCAAAAGTAGCATTTGACTGCCCGTACGGCAACTCTGTTTCGCCCACCCGCGTCACCGTTACTATCACTTATGGCACTACTACTGATCAACAGGTAACGTATGCGTCGTATCAAGCCAATTAACACTGGGTTTACCCTTGTCGAGGTGCTGGTGGTGGCGCCAATCACCATGCTAGTGCTGGCCACATTTGTACTAGTGATGGCCAATTTGGTGGGCGAGGTGCTGGTGCAGCGCGAACGCAATATCATGACCTACAACCTGCAGGATGCTGGCGACAAAATCGAAAACGACATCAAGCTCGCCACGGCGTTCCCGGCAACCAGTGGCACGATGAACTTCCCGCAGGGTGTAAACGATTCTACTACGCCGTTTGTATCTAGCTCTGCGCTGATTCTCACCGAACTTGGCGTCACCAAGCGACCACCCGCAAACGATCGCGATCTCAGCTTTGCGCAAAACCCTGCCGTAAACTGTGGCACCCCCCTGCAATATCGCAATAGTATCGTCATGATCACCGTCGTATATTTCCTCGATAGCAATGCTACCGTGTGGCGACGCACCATCGTACCTAGCTCGCCAGCCGCCTGCCCCGGGCTTACTCCTTGGCAGCAAAACAGCTGCTCACCAGCCAAGGTACCATCAAACCTCTGCAAAGTTTCGGATATCAAAATCGCCTCGGATATCACCAGTATGTCGCTCAGCTACTACGACACTGCTGGCGGCACAGCTGCTACCACCGCCTCGCCCACTACGACGCTTGCAACAGTCAAGCTTACCTCGACCAAAAAAGTTGCCGGCCGCACATTTACCGTCACCAACGCCGTCAGCGCCACCAAGCTCAACTTCTAGTTTCGGCCAAAAAGCTTGCGTTTATTCCCCCAGCGGTGTATCATTATCACATACACACATTTTAATTAGGGGGCCTCAGAAATGACTCTAACTAATATCAAAAGTATGCAAAAAGACCGCGGCTTCACACTCGTCGAGCTGATGATCGTCATCGTGGTAATCGCCATCCTGGCAGCGATTTCAATCGTCGCCTTCGCCGGTATCCAGCAGCGTGGACGTGACGCAAGCCGTCAGTCAGACGTAGAAGGTCTACAAAAAGCCGTTAATACATACATTGGCGATGACCAGGGAGCAAACGGCGACTGGACAAAGCTGAAAGATGCCTCAACGGCTATCACAAACCTCGAAGCGTACACTGTCGTTAATACCCCACAGAAAGTTCTTGATATGATTGCAGCGACTGCAACTCCAGATAAAGACCACTATGGTATTACGCCTTGTCCTGCTTCCGGTACACAAACGGGCGTTGTAATTGCCTACTTCTCTGAAGGTAAGAATAAGGTTCAAACGACCCACGTCGGCAATGGCTGCCCAGCTGACATTACTAACTAGACACTAGTAGCCAACTCTCTAAACAGCTCGGGAAACCGAGCTGTTTTCTTATGAGAACCTTGCTCCTCAGGTACCCTAGTGCTATAATCATACCGTTCTCCAGCCACTAGAACACCCCGGCCCCGGCCTCAGTCCGCGGGCCCGTTCATTGACAACTCGAAGAGTTAGGAACTCTCATGTATCGGAAGATCACGAGCATCTTGACCAATCTGGTCCTGCTTGCTGGCATATTCATCGCCTCCCTCATCGTCGCTCCGGCCGCCTCTGCCTGGACGGGCACACTTCCAACCTGCCCAAACTTCTCGAATGCATGGATCAAGACTATCAAGTCTAATCCCTACTTCGGGCCAAATACTTCCTGGGTGGCATACAGGTCCGGTGATCCGGCTTGGCAACAAGATAATGTCGTCGTATTTTGGGACACCTATGGGTCCGCTGGCCAAAAACCAGGCATCAGATTCCACGGCGATGGCACTGGAAGCAGCATAAACACCCTAGAGTACGATGCGAACTCTGTCCCATACTGGGTTAATCTGCCAGGTACGGAAAGCGGCTATATGCACAACCGTCAAACATGGGGCGATTTGCACTATGGCACGCTTCTGAGCAACATCTCGTGTATCAATGACGTGCACAATGTCTCTTACGAGGGCTGGGGAGAAAAGCCCCACTTCAGGGATAGCACCGTTGAGTGGACGGCTCTCGTTCCACCATCCGCCACATATGTTGCGCTGGGTGACTCATTTTCTTCTGGAGAGGGAGTAGAGCCATTTGATCCAGCCAGCAACTCCCTGCCGCCCAACAATGAGGATCGCTGCCACCGTAGCACCCGCGCCTATCCGCGTCTGCTGGTTAAGGACTCGTCGCTTCAACTCGGAGATGTCGCGTTCGTCGCCTGCTCTGGCGCTACCACTTCAGACGTAAAGTACTCAGGACAGTGGGACGAGCCCGCGCAGATCGATACACTTTCCGCTAGTACAAAAGTGGTGACACTATCGATTGGCGGCAATGACGTGGGTTTTGGCGACTATCTGCTGGGGTGTATTCCAGGCTGCGGCAAGGGGTCTCTGATTTACCAGGCTTTCATGAACAACATCCACGCAGATGCGTTCAAGAACAACCTTGCGACAACCTACGAGACCATCCTTCGTAAGGCACCGAATGCCCATCTGTACGTGGTTGGCTATCCGTACCTCACGAGTCCGACCGCGAAGAACTGCAATTTGCTGGACGTATCTGGAGCACGCGCCGTTCAGGTAGAACTGAACAGTACCATCTCGAAGGCGGTTACGGTTGCGCGTAATGCAGCGCTAGGCAACAAGGGTCGTATCACCTACATCAACCCTAACGCCGGTGGTTCACCGTTCGCCAACCGATATGTCTGCAGTAGAACCAGCTTTTTCAATGGGCTCGACCTGGCTCACAAGGAGTACTCATTCCATCCGAATGTAGCGGGTCAGAACGCTTACGCTGAGGTGATCAAGGCAGCGATGCTCAAGAAGTAATCGCTAGCCCGCACACGCACAACCGGCTGAAGAACGACGCCCCTCTGGTACCGTCATGGTTCTAGAGGGGCTTCTTCATATTCTATCGATATTTAGCGCGGAAGGGCGCGGCAGAAGTCGCGGACTTCGGCGCGGAGAGTCGCGAGATGATCAGGATCATCGCGCGCATCAATGGCGGCGCGGATCCAGCTAGCGATACGCGGCATGTCGTCTTCGCGTAGGCCACGAGTGGTCATGGCCGGCGTGCCCAGGCGAATGCCACTGGGTCGAAACGGCGGCAGCGGATCGTCGGGTACGGCGTTGGCGTTGAGCGTCAGGCCGATGGCGTCGATTGCCCGCTCGGCGGTTTTGCCGTCGATGCCGAAACTTTGGTGCACATTTGCTAGAATCAAATGATTGCTCGTGCCGCCCGCCACCAGGATAAAGCCGCGCTGCTGCAGCTCGGTCGCAAGCCGTGCGGCATTGGCCACAATCTGGTGCGCGTAGTCACGAAACTCTGGCTGCAAGGCCTCGCCAAATGCCACGGCCTTGGCGGCAATCGTATGCATATGCGGGCCGCCCTGAGTGCCCGGAAACACCGCCCGATCGATCAGTGTTGGGATGTTTTCGAGGGTTTTTTCGGGTGCCTTGAGTGGATTGCTGACGGTACCGCGGCTCAGGATCAGCCCGCCACGCGGCCCACGCAGCGTCTTGTGTGTGGTGGTGGTTAGCACATGAAACCCGTCGTCAAACGGATTGCGCGCCGCGCCGCCAGCGATCAGGCCAGCAATGTGCGCCACATCGGCCATCAACAGCGCGCCCACCTCGCGGCCAATTGCGGCAAATGCGCCATAGTCGAGCTCGCGCGGATAGGCACTAAACCCAGCCAGAATAATCTTTGGCTTGTGCTCAAGCGCCAGGTGCCGCAGCTCATCATAGTCAATCTCGCCGGTCGCAATGTCTTTCATTTTGTAGCGCACAAAGTTGTACTCGCGCGCGCTACGCGTCACCGGCGCGCCGTGAGTAAGATGCCCACCATGGCCCAAATCCATCGCTAGAATCGTATCACCCGGCTGGCACCACGCGTAGTACACGGCCTCGTTGGCCTGGGCGCCACTATGAGGCTGCACATTGGCATGATCGGCGCCAAACAACTGCTTGGCGCGCTCAATCGCCAAGGTTTCTACTTGGTCGGTAAATTCCTGTCCGCCGTAGTAGCGACGCCCAGGATAGCCCTCGGAGTATTTGTTGGTAAACACGCTTCCCAGCGCAGCCAGCACATCATCGCTAACGTAATTTTCGCTCGGTATCAGCTCGAGGCCATCGTGCTGCCGGGCAGTCTCGCCCTGAATCAATCGTTGGATCTCGGTATCTGTCATCGTCACCCCTTTCTCTGTTATCCATTATACACTGGCGCACGGCCATATGCGGCAAATCAGTTGCAAATATATCACAGCAGGTATACTATAGTGTTATGACCAGCCCCGCATATCTTACAAAAATCGGCGCCCTCATCCAAGAAACGCGCCAGGCGCGCAACCTGACACAGTCCGAGCTCGCCGCCGCTGTCGGCACCAGCCAGAGCGCTATTAATCGCATCGAAAAGGGCGGCCAAAATATCAGCCTTGAGATGATTGCGCGCATCAGCGAGGTGCTATCAAGCGCACTACTGAGCGTCAACCGCGAGGGCAAACAGAATTTTACCGTAGAGGGCGGCCACCCGCTCAGCGGAACGATCGAGACAAAAACCAGCAAAAACGCCGCCGTTGGCCTGCTCTGTGCCAGCCTACTTAATCAGGGCAAGACCACTCTGCGACGCATCGCTCGCATCGAAGAGGTCAACCGTATTATCGAAGTGCTCGAAAGTATCGGCGTCAAAGTACGCTGGGTGGGCGAGAACGACCTCGAAATCGACCCGCCACGCCGACTGAAGCTCGACCAGATGGACATCGAGGCCGCCAAACGCACCCGCACCGTCATCATGTTCCTTGGCCCGCTCATGCATCAATACAGCAAATTCAAGCTGCCGTTTGCCGGCGGCTGCAGCCTTGGCACGCGTACTGTCGAGCCACATTTGGCCGGCCTCGAACCCTTTGGCCTAACGGTCGAAACCACCAGTACCGACTACGAAGCCACCTTTCGCCGGCGCGCCGTCAGCCGCACCATCGTGCTAACTGAGCGCGGCGACACCGTCACCGAAAACGTCATCATGGCCGCTGCGCTGCACGCCGGCGAGGTTATCATCCGCAATGCCAGCCCCAATTATATGGTGCAGGATGTCTGCTTTTTCCTACAGAAATTAGGCGTCAAGATCGATGGCATCGGCACCACCGTGCTCAAGATTCGCGGCCTGCCGTCGATCAACCAAAACGTCGAATACTACCCCAGCGAAGACCCCATCGAGGCCATGAGTTTTATCGCCGCCGGCATCGTCACCGATAGCGAAATCACCATTACGCGCGCGCCGATCGAATTCCTCGAGCTCGAGCTAGCCATCCTTGCCGGCATGGGCCTTCGCTACACCATCAGCGACGAGTACGCCGCGCGCAATGGTCACACTCGGCTGGTCGACATCAGCCTCAAACATTCCCAGCTGGTCGCACCCAAAGACAAGCTGCACTGCCTGCCGTTTCCGGGGGTCAATATGGACAACCTGCCCTTCCTCGGCCTCTGCGCCACCGTCGCAGCTGGGCGCACACTCCTGCACGACTGGAGCTACGAAAACCGCGCGATTTATTTTACCGAGCTTGCCAAGCTGAACGCCCAGATCGAAATGGTCGACCCGCACCGCGTCTATATCACCGGTCCCACCCGCTGGAAGCCCGCCGACATTACGGCGCCGGCCGCGCTAAGGCCAAGCGTGGTCATTTTGCTTGCTATGCTCGCAGCGCCTGGCAAATCGGTGCTACGCGACATTTACAGCATCAACCGCGGCTACGAAGATCTCGCCACCCGCCTCAACTCGCTTGGTGCCCATATCGAAACCACCTACGGCCTCTAGTCAGCACACCCTCTCGCGGAGGCTCCAACTACCAATTCCCAAAATATAAACCCGAAGCAACCTTCGGGCATATATTCTGGGGCGAATGAGGAGAATTGAACTCCCGACCTCCTGGACCACAATCAGACGCTCTAACCAACTGAGCTACATCCGCCATATTAGTAATATCGTAAAGTACGTGGCAAACTGAGTTATATCCACCATACATAGCCAAAAGTACGTGGTATTTTACCTCTGATATTCTATCACATCTCGGGGCGGCTGTCACTAGCTAGCGCGCAGAATACGGCCCGCCACTACGCGAGCGCGGCTCGGTAAATGTATGACGCACCTGGCTAGTTGGCGGCGTAACACGTGCGGTCCCCGGCATAGCAGCTGATGGTCCGCTATTATAGCCCGGGCGGCTCGTCGGTCGCATGACATCCAAACGACGAGCCGCCGGATTTGTACGCGCAGCCGCCTCTGTTTTGAGGTCCGACAACGTATCGACAGAGTAGCCGCTCACCCCATAGGCCGTCGGCCGGTGCCCACCGACCACCGTAGACTGCGTATAGGCGCCGACATGCTGACGATTATACTCAACCGCCTGGCGCTGGCTGAACGTCTCGGCACTAGCCGCACCAAAACTCTGGCTGCTAGCATCGGCATATCCACTGGTGTGAACCTTGCCCGATCGGAGATTGTTGACAAATCGACTGATCTTCATATTCTTTATTATACGTCATATTGCTGGTATAATCATATGCTAGCGCGGGTATCGTATAATGGCTAATATATCTGACTTCCAATCAGAAGCTAGGAGTTCGATTCTCCTTACCCGCACCATTCTCTGTTGCAATTGCGGGCGCATGGGTCGAATTGCCATGGAGAATGTTCTGAATTGGGGGCGCAATCTGCTAAAATACAGATATGCCCCGGTAGCTCAGCGGACAAGAGCAGAGGACTTCTAAGCCTAAGGTCGTTGGTTCGATCCCAACCCGGGGTACCAAATCAAATCCACCATGCGCGAAAACGTATGGTGGATTTTTGTGCGGGTTAGATGCGGCTGCGGCGTTTTTCGGCTTTGAGCTTCTTTTTGCGAGCGCGCTTGATATCGGCTGAATGCCAGTTGCGGTGCTTTGCCATGTTGTTATGTACCTATTGTTAAAAAATATCTTCCTTATTGTACCACAGATCCCGCCAGGGGTGGCGCTTATGCTATACTGATACTATCACCTAACACAAGGAATCTCGTATGTTCTGGAAAAAACACACCCCTCATTATGGTAATTGGCGGGTTATCGCGGTGCTCGCATTTGCGGTGACGCTCGTCATTAATGAGCTGGCGGCTACGACGGTACTACTTGGTGGCAGCACCATAGCAGCGGTGTCGGATAGCTACGCTAACTTATTTGCGCCAAGCGGTGTTACGTTTTCGATCTGGAGCGTGATATACGTGCTGCTCGCGCTGTATTTGCTATCTACGTACGGCGTGCTGCGGGCCCGCAAACATCCCGTCAAACCTGCCCACGAAGTAACCATTCTCAAGCTATTTGCGCTGACCTCGGTGCTCAACACTTGCTGGATGCTGGCCTGGCAGTACCGCGTAATCTGGCTCAGTGTGCTGCTCATGATTGGGCTACTAGTGAGCCTCAAACGCATCCATAACCTGCTCGACCATACGCAGTACGACGTGCCCTCATTTGTTACCACGCGGCTGCCATTTAGTATCTACTTGGGCTGGATTAGTGTCGCAACAGTCGCCAACATCACCGTCTGGATGGTGAGCATCAACTGGGATGGATTCGGCCTGCGACCAGGTATTTGGATGGTATTAGTGCTGCTCGTTGCGGCCACCATCGGTATCATCAATGCTTTGCGTAGCCGCGACTGGGCATACCTGGCGGTATTTGTGTGGGCATTTGCTGGTATTCTGGCACGCCATTTGTCCGGCTCGGGATTGAATGTCCGGTATCCTAGCGCCATCGGCACACTCGAAATCTCGCTGGCGGTATGTATTGTTGTCGTTATCTATCTGGCGGTTCGCTACCCACGCGGCAGTGACAAATCTGGCACATTACTCGCCTAGAAATTCTTGCAGACGCCAGGGTTACCAGTGTTGTAGCCGCGCGTAAAGGCCTCGATACGCTGGGCGCTAGAGCCGTGCGTCCAGGTCTCGGGTGACACGCGGCCAGTGGTGTTGCGCTGAATATGATCATCACCGACAACGGCGGCCATATCCATAGCCTGGCGCATTTCTGCGGGCGCGACTACCCCGAGTTTTGACACAGAATAGCCCCAAATGCCAGCGTAACAATCGGCCTGTAATTCTACCTGGACCGATGCAGCATTAGTAGTGTTGGCACGGGCATCGAAAGCGCCTAGCTGATGTTGCACATGGTGGCCAACTTCGTGCGCCACCACATAGGCCTGGGCAGTTTCGGTAGGGTTGGCCTGAAACTTGGTTTTGAGCGCATCATAAAATATCTCGTCGATATAGATCATTTGGTCCGCCGGGCAATAGTGCGGCCCCATTTGGCTGGTCGCACCGCCACACGCCGACGCCGTTGCCGTACGAAACAACACAATTTTTGGCGCAGTATACGACTGATTAGCAGAGGCAAAAATTGGCGTCCAGGTATCGGTGGTCGAGGCCAGTACCTTGGCAGTAAACACCTGGTACGAGTCGTCACCGCTAAACTCTGGCGGCTGGGACTGCTTGCGAGCAGTAGCCGTAGCTTGATCAAACTGCGTGACGGCCGTTTGCACCAGCGCTGGATCAACCGCAATCCCAAAATAATTGAGCGCAAACACAATGATAACCGTCACGATGCCGCCACCACCGGCGAGCACGCCCGTCGACAGGCCGCGCCGATCTTCGACATCGCCCACGCCAGTGATTTTTGTCCAATCTGCCATACGTACCCCTTAGTATATGCCGCACGGCAGCTGCTCAGCTGTGAAATCTATTACAAATGCTGCGCCGAATGCGCCCGCAAGGCATTGATAATCACTATCACATCGACTAGTTCCTGCAGGCCCGCGCCAATCACCGCCGGAATAACACCAGTGCTAGCAACCAACATCAGCCCAATACTTGCAAAAATCCCCGCCAGCACGCTCTGCCGTGCAATATGTAATGTGCGCCGGGCAATTTGCACGCTAGTCGCCACCCGACCAAAATCATCAACCAGAATCACTACATCAGCCGATTCGCTGGCCGCCGTAGCGCCGCGCGCGCCCATAGCAATACCCACATCACTGGCCGCCAGCACCGGCGCGTCATTGACGCCATCGCCCACCATCATAATCGGTCGCGGCTGATAGGCCTGCATGATACGCAGTTTGTCTTGGGGCATGCATTCGGCGTGAATCTCGCTTAGCCCCAGCATCGCACCAATTCGCTCGGCCGTTTCGCGGCCATCGCCAGTCAGCATCACCACATGGCCAACACCCAGTGCGCCCAGCTGTTCGATCGTGGCTTTTGCATTGGGCCGCAGCGCATCGCCAAGCAGCACCGCGCCAACATACTGATCACCACGCGCCACGTACACACCGGTCTGTACATGCTCGGCAATTTCGCGCGGAATCATGACGCCATGCTCGGCCAAAAACCCCGGCTTGCCTGCCCGAATCGTTTGACCGCCAAGTAGCGCGGTGATGCCGCGGCCAGGCAGTTCTTCAATCGTATCAGGTGTTGTGATTTTTACATGTCTATCCTGGGCAGCTGCGACAACCGCAGCGGCCACGATGTGCGTCGAGGCGCTTTCGGCACTGGCGGCCAGGCTTAGTAAGGTTTCAGCAGTGACGCCCTTGGCCGGTTGGATCGCAGCAACCGTTAATGTACCCGCCGTCAGGGTGCCGGTTTTGTCGAATGCCGCCGACCGCACCCGGGCGAGCTGCTCCAGTGCGCCGCCATTTTTGATAATAATACCATGTTTGGCTGCGCGGCTCATACCGCTAATCATCGCGATTGGTGCCGCGAGCAATAGTGGGCACGGGGTTGCGACGACCAACACTTCGGCAAACCGCTCGGGCTGGCCGCTCAGCCACCACGCCAGGCTAGCAATCGCAAACGACACCGCTGTAAATGGCACCGCATAGCGATCGGCCAGGCGCACAAACGGCGCATGGGCATCGGCGGCGGCCTGGACGAGCTTGACGATTTGAGCATATTCGCTGTCGTCGGCGCGCTTAGTAACCGCCAGGATTAGCTCGCTATTACCGTTGACAGCGCCGCTGAGTACGGTATCGCCACGCTTCAGTTCGACCGGTTCGCTCTCGCCTGTCAGCGATGATTCGTCGACAATGGCATCTGGCGACTGCACAGTACCGTCGACCGGAATCACTTCGGCGGGGCGAATATACAGCACATCGCCAATGCTGACCTCGGCGATGGCGATGTCGACAATCGTGCCATCGACGGTTTGTTTGTGGGTGGTTTTGGGCACACGCGACATCAGCGCAGTTAGCTCGGCGCGGGCACGGGCGCCGGCATAGGCCTCGAGCGCTTCGCCACCCGTCAGCATAACAACAATCACAATCGTCGCCCAGTATTCGTCGACAGCAATGGTACTGGTAATCGCGACAATCGCCAAAATATCAACACCGTATTTGCCGTGTAATAGATCGCGCACCATGCCGACCAGCAGCACTAGCGCGATGATGCCGCTATAGGTATAGATTGCCCACCTAGCAATATCGTGTAGGCCGAGGAGCGACAGCATGATAGCCGCAATCAGCACCACAAGCGCCAGCACAAAACGATATTGGTTGCGCAAAAAACTAATCATGATGGGGCCGGCGGATTAGCAATTGACGTAGCTTGTTCGGTGCTCGAAAGCAATTGGTCGATGTCGCTGCGAGTAATGGTGAGCGACGAACCTGGCTGGGCGTGACCACTGAGCATGGCGCGTGCGACTAAATTCTCGACCGAGCGCTGCACTACGCGGCGCATAGGCCGGGCGCCAAGCAACGGATCATAGCCGCGCTCGACCAGCAACTCGCGCGCATCGTTGGCCACTAATACAGAGACTTTTTGGACGGCAAGCGCGGCATTGACGCCAGCGATAATGAGGTCGACCACCTGCAATAGTTCGGCGCGTGACAGCGGCTTGAACATCACGATTTCGTCAAAGCGATTAAGGAATTCGGGGCGGAATTGGCCCGAACTAATCAGCTCGTTTGTGAGCTGCTGCTCGTAGGCATCAAGGTTGTAGCCGCGCGAAACATACTCGCGAATACGATCGGCGCCCGCATTGCTAGTGGCAATAATAATTGCATCGCGAAAACTGACTTCGCGGCCCTTGATGTCGCGCAAAATGCCCTCGTCGAGCACCTGCAGCAACGTGGTGAGCACGCTCGGATGAGCCTTTTCGATTTCGTCAAGCAGAATCACGCTAAATGGCTGTTTCATCACCTGCGCGGTGAGGCTGGCTGGGTCGTCGGCGCCATCGGCGATCAGCCGAGCGACGTCCTCGGCCGTGACAAATTCGTTGAGATCCAGCCGAATTAGATGATCTTCGCCATCAAAATACACACTCGCCAGACTTTTCGCCAGCTCGGTCTTGCCCACGCCTGTCGGCCCCAAGAACAGGAAGGTGCCGATTGGGCGATTCGGGCTGCGCACGCCAGCACGCGCGCGTCGCAGCGCATCGCTCACCACGCCGACAGCACGTGTCTGATTGATCATGCGCTCGTGTATCAAGTCCTCGAGATGCAGGAGTTTTTGGCGGTCATCGACATTGCTCGCCACGCTCACCTTGACATTCATGGTTTTTTCGATGGCCTGTTGCACAGAATTCATTGTCACTATTCCCTGCTCGGCATAGCCAGCGGCCGATTCGAGCAGCTTCATGGCACGACCCGGCTGCGCCAGATCGTAGACATAGCGCTGGCTCAGCCGATAGGCCTCGTGCAGCGCCTGGTACATGTAGGTGACATGCTGGCGCACTTCGGTGAGCAGCACCTGCTCTTGCATAATCTGCATTGTCTCATGCTCATCAGCGGGCGCAACCATAATGCGATTGAGCGAATTAGCCAGGCTGGAATTGCGCTGGCTGATACGCAGGAATCGCTGTTCGTCCATCGACATAATAATGCGCAGGCGGCCGGCCTCGAGGATCGGCAACAGTACATTTGTGAGGTCTACCGCGCCAATTCCTTCCTCAAAAAACAGCTCTGCATTGTCTAGACAAATAATAATATTGTGGGCACTAAATGCCTCGCCAAGGGTACGCATAATCAGCTGCTCCAGCTCGCCACGGCCCGGAGCGGCGGCAATCAAAGCGCTCGAATCAAGGATAAATACTTGGCGAAATTTGAGCGAATCAGACAGTTCGGCGCGCGCATCAAGCAGGCGCTCGGCAAATGCATGAATCAGCGTAGTTTTGCCCACACCCGACGGCCCAACTAGCACGGCATTCTGGCGGCCATTGCGCTCAAAAATATCAATCAGCCTGCCAATCGCCTCGGTGTGCGACGCCACATCTACCGTAATCAGCCCGCCACGCATAATCTGCTGGCTGATATTCTGGCCAAATCGTGTCAGCAGCGGAATATAGCCAAACGACCAATCACGGCCAATGCCACCAGTGTGCCGCGGCCGCGCTTGATTGTCGATCAGCTGGCGCACCCGTACGTACCAGCGGATGCCATCGACCAAATCGTCACTAGACAGGTGAATGCTGGCAATAATTCGCTCGTGATCGGGCACCGATTGCACGATCGCCACCGCCACAATTTCACCAGTAATTAATGGGGTGTCGAGCTGGGCGCGCAACTGCTCTGCCTGGCGCCAAATCGCTGCACTATCAATAATACCACTCGCAAGTTGAGTCAGAATCGACGGCGTAATCCCTAAACGCCGGCCAATAAATAGCCCGCCGGGCGTCATACCGGCCGCCAGAGCGATGTCGCTGGGTGTGGGGGTTTTTGGCAGAGCGCCCAGCAGGTCGCCCGCCAGTATGTCGTCTAGATGATCTGTGTGGCCGCGTGGCAACTGGCGCAAATACCAGGTGTCCCACATTGTAATCATATAGCTAATTGCGGCGAGGCCCAGCAGTAGCCAGCCAACTGAGGTGCCGAGCACCAGCAGTACACTGCCGACGACCACCAACAACCAGCCGGCGGCAACTACCGCGTGCCCCCAGTTGCCGCCAAGCCGCCGTGCAAATCGCGCTTCGCTGGCCCGCTGACTCAAATAATCAAGCGCTACAGGTGCCATGGCGCCCATCCCGTCATCATTACAATCATGCCAGCAATCGGTAGCAGCGGCACCACTAGCCATACAAGTGCGGCGAATAACGCATACACAGCGGCGCAGCCGAGCACGAGCGAGCCAGCGAAGATCATTATTAATCGCACCGTCGCCCCCACCAGGCGCGAAAATTGCCGATCAGCCCATGCCCGCATCTGCACCGGTAGCGGCCCTTGCACTTGCCCGGCCGAAATCTGCCGAAACGGCGCAAATAACGTGCGCAGCAACAATCCAATCGAAAAATAATCCATCAGCCGATCGAGCCGATCGCCCAAGCGCCGTAGCCGAGCCACAAACCCGGCACTATACCACCACTCAAGCAGGCCCACAATTACCATAACTATTATTGTACTACACTGGTCGCTATCTGGCTACGGCCGAGTCTGAACAAGCATGATAGTATAATAGAGAACAGACCCTTTAATGTATCCTGGAGGAAATAGTATGGCATTAAAACAGCTTTCAAAATCAGAAAAAATGATAGTTTCTATCCTCGCTATACTATCTGTTATTGTCATCATACAGGGGTGGATGTTATACAGTGTGACCTCAGCGACCAACAGGCGTTTTGATGATGCGGCGACACAATCGCTCAAAAACCATATGGAATTTTTGCAATTCAAACACGAGTATGAGCAGGCGCATCCCGCGCACGCAAATTGATCGCATCGTCCGACGAGTAGTATAATAGTGATATGCAACTCGCCTACCGCACACTGTTGGGCAAAGGAGTCCAAAAAGCCGCTCGGCTGCGCGGGGGTGGTTCGGCGCTGCCTGGGCTGTTTATCGAGCGGATTGATCCGAATTTTATCCGGCGGACGCTGGCGGATCTGCCGCGTGGCGTGGTAGTCGTCAGCGGCACCAATGGCAAAACCACCACAACCAAAATGGTGGTGGAACTGCTGGAAGGCCAGGGGCTGAAGGTATTTACCAATCGCACCGGCAGCAATTTTACCCGCGGTGTAGCAGCGGCACTGCTGGGCGAGGTCGACCACAGCGGCAAGCTACACGCCGATATTGCGGTGCTCGAGCTCGACGAGGCCCACGCGGTGCATTTTGTGCGCGCTGTGGAGCCGCGCTATAGCCTGATCCTCAACGTCATGCGCGACCAGCTGGATCGGTTTGGCGAAATCGATCACACCGCTCGCTTACTTCAGGCCATCGCGAGCGCTACCACCCAGGCGGTGGTACTCAACCGCGAGGACCCACGCGTGGCGGCACTCGCGAGCTCGCTCGATACGGCTGCCGTCAGCTATTTCGGCCTGGCGTCGCGGCTACGCGAGCGATTCCCGACCGATGACGACCTACACCAGCCCGGCAAGGCAACGCCCAAGCTGTCTGCCGCTGATGTCATACTCGAGCAATTCGCTGACCACCACGGGACGTTTAGCATTGCCGGCAAACAATTCGAGATACCGCTCAAGCTCGAGGGCATCTACAACACCTACAATGCGGCAGCGGCGCTAGCGCTAGTTCGGGCCATCATGGGCAAGCAGCTGCAGCTCGACACACTCATCGTCTCGCTTGCCGAGGTCACGCCGGCATTTGGCCGCGGCGAATCGCTGATGGTCCATGGCCAACCGCTCGAGCTGGTACTGGTCAAAAACCCATCCGGCTTTCGCCTGGGGCTCAGCTCGTTCGACCCCGCCGGTCACGCCACCATGATCGCCATCAACGACAATTACGCCGACGGTCGCGACATGAGCTGGCTATGGGATGTTGATTTTGCAAGCCTGCGGCCCCACGGCGTCGCCATGGTTGCCGGCATCCGCGCCTACGATATGGCCCTGCGGCTCCAGTACGACGAGGTCGCGCTCCACGATGTCGTCCCAGATTTACCCGAGGCATTAGCACGCTTTGTGCAGTCTGCCCCCGACCAGCCAAAACGCATCTACTGTACCTACACCGCCATGCTAGCCCTGCGCCGCAAATTAGCCAAAATAACAGAGGTAGAGGACGTTATATGAGCCAGGCAAAACTCCTTACTATTCTGCAGCTGTATCCGCGCGACATGAATATCTATGGCGATCATGGCAACACGCTCACACTGCAGCGCCGCGCCGAGTGGCACGGCTACCAGGTGCGAGTGATCGATTATAATCCTGTCGACAGCTTCCCTGATGGTATCGACCTGATTGTCGGCGGCGGCGGCCAAGATTCGGGCCAGGTGAACATCCAAGACGACCTGCTCGCCATTGGCGATACACTCCACCAGCTAGCCGACTCTGGCGTACCGATGCTGGTGGTCTGCGGCCTATATCAGCTATTTGGCCACCATTTCAAGACGCAGGATGGCACCATGATTCGCGGTATCGGCCTACTCGACATCGTCACCACGGCCGGCCCCGACCGCCTCATCGGCAACATCATTACCCGTAGCGACGAATTTGGCGATATTATCGGTTACGAAAACCATAGCGGCCAAACGTATTTGGGCGAAAGCGTTGCACCGCTCGGCCGCGTGGTCAAGGGCGCGGGCAACAACGGCCAAGACGACACCGAAGGCGCGCGCCGAGGCAACATCATCGGCACCTATCTGCATGGCTCGTTACTGCCCAAAAATCCCGAGCTCGCCGACCATCTGATCGAGCAGGCCGCTCTGCGCCGCTACGGCGAATTTACTCCGACAGTCATCGATGATCGTTTTGCCACCCTGGCGCGCGAAGCTGCTGCTCGCCGCCCGCGCTAGGCCAAGCAAATTACAAGCACAAATTTATATTATATATAGATATGTCTGCGCCAAACACACCCTCTCAGCGTCTCGAATTCCTCGACTTTCTGCGTGGGTTTTTTATCGTTAATATTATTGTCGACCACTTGTGGCGTTTCCCAAGCGCGTTTGCGCTGCTGAGCGGCCAGGGCGCCCTGTGGGTATCCTCAGCTGAAGGATTTGTGATGATTAGCGGCTTCTTAATCGGCTACGTGCGCGGCTACAAGGGCCAAAAAACCGCCTTTCGCACCCTCGCCGCCAAATTATCGCTTCGTGCGCTGATGCTGTACGCCGCGATGATCGTGGCGGGCTGCATATATGTGGCTATCGAGTGGAGCGGCCTGGTACACGGCATGCCGCACACGCGCTTAATCGACGAGACTCAGCGCAGTTGGGGCGAAATCATCTGGGGATTCGCGACGCTTGAGCAACCGCACACCTGGGTGTATTTCTTGGCACTGTATGCGATATTCCTGTTGCTGTCGGTGGGCACGGTATGGCTGCTGCGTCGACGGCTGGCGTGGGTGCTCGCGGTACTATCGATCGCGATCTATTGCTGGGGACAGTTGCACGACACCATGTGGATGAAATGGCAGCTGCTGTTTTTTGGTGCGACGCTGGCTGGGTTTTATTTTGAACAGCTGCGGGCTTGGTGGCATGCCATCGCCCCGCATCGAGCCGCTCAACTGCGCATAGCCCTATTCGCCACTGCTGGCGCGACAATCGCGCTATCGGCCATTGCGACATTTTGGCCCGAGCTGTTGCCCGGCTCGCTCGCTAGCCAGTTCGACAGCCAGTACCGTGAATCCATCATGTCGCCAGCGCGCATTGGCCTATCGGCGCTGTGGTTTACGGCGCTAGCATTTGTGTTTTATGATATCACGCCGTGGCTGCGCCGCCACACTGGCGGCATTATCGAATATATCGGCAACCACTCGCTGCAAGCCTATCTGGCACACGGCCTTATTATTTGCCTGATCAACCTCACGCTGCCCGATTCAAGCAACTGGCTGATTAATACGCTCTATGGCCTGGCCGCTGTCATCGGCGTATGGCTATTCATTCGACTGCCCGTGGTGCGCACTGTTCTGCCGCGATAAGCTTACTGCGAGGTGTCGTTCAGCTGGAGTTCGACGGCGCGAATGCTCGATTTTCCATCGGGCAAGCTCGGCGCATGCACTTCGCCAATGACCGTCCAGCTGCCGTCGTGCGGCAGTGCAGGCTTACCAGGCGTAGCCCAGTCGGCAATATACCAAATTTTACCACCGTGCTCGCGCGCAAACGACACCGTGTCGTACACTTTTCCGGGCGTGGTAGCGGGCCGCACTGGGTCGTATGATCCCCAGGTCAAATTATCCGACGCCTCAAAAAACACTTCGGTGCCGCTCGGCGCGCGGTCTTCATAAAACGCCACCTCGTAGTACCGCGACATGCCACTCACTAGCAGCGGCTCGCCCGGACGAGTATGCGCCCACACTTCCTCGAGCGTGGGACGGATTGGCAATGGATCGTTGCCGTCTTTGTTGAAATTCCCAATCTGATACACGTACATAATACCACTCACCATCATGACAAGCACCAGGCCAAGTGCCGCGATCGGCAACCGCGCTGGTCGACGCCAGCGACCAATGGTATGCGTCAGTGTGATCGCGATCAGCACCACCAGGAATATCGATGCCGACAGCACATAGCGATCGACAAATGCCGGCCTGAGGGGTGGCAGCGACGCAACGATCAGCATCAGGGGTGGCAGCAGCGCCATGATTACGATCAATCGATAGCGAGCGCGCTGTTCGTGGTCGAGCTGTCGATAGAGCCGCCATGCTAGCACCGCTACTGCAGCACTACTCGCCCATACCAGCACTGCCAGCCAGCTTGTCACTTCGCCGTTTACCCGATACATCAGCGTATCAGACACAAAATTCAGCGGTGTCGCCGACCCAATCGGCGCAATCCAAAATCCACCACTCTGCACGCCGCTGAGCTGCTTGATCGCAAACGACAACCACGGCGCATACGCCACCAGCGCCACACCGTGAGCGATTAGCCAGGGCTTAGCAAAAAAGCTTTTTAGGCGCACCCGCCCCTTGCCCGGCGTCATCGTCCAGCGCCACAACCAGTGTGCCGCGAATGCCAGTGCCGTAAAATAATGTGTCCACATGCCAAGCGCCATCAGCAGGCCGTATAGCAGCCATTTCCACAGGCGCGATTTTTCGGTAGCACTCACCAGCACATAGGTAGCGGCCGCTACGATGGCTGTGGTCATACCGTACATGCGCGCCTCGGTACTGTAGCGTAGCAGTAGTGGCGTCAGCGCCAATAACCCCAGCGTCAACGCAGCCGATTGCTGCCCAAACCATCGCCGTACCAGCAGATAGACAAACAGCATCGCCACCATTATCCACAGCAGGCTGAGCGAGCGCACCGCGATTTCGCTGCCCACGCCAAATACGCTTGTCCAGGCCTTCAGCGCCCAATAGTACAGCGGCGGATGCACATCCATCGAGGTTAGCCGCGCAATATCTAGGTAGTTGCCGCGAATAATAAACAGCCCATACGCCTCGTCAAACCACACCGACCAGCGGCTCATATCGCCAAGCGACAGCAACGCAAATCCCGCACCGCTCGCCACCAACACGACGCTATCCCACACATTCCATCGGCCCGTCGTCGGCCGTTTCATATGAGTAAACAATTTCATCCTCCCTCCACTATAGCGCACCACTCCACCCCAGCGCAACTCTTACGCTTTCCATTTTGCGCTGCCTCTGGTATAATTTGCGATGTACATTACATATGATTTCGGGGTGAGACGTGACAGGCGTCACGTCGCAAGGCCGGAGCCCGGATGAGGTTTATCCTCACCGAGCGAGGCGGGGTCGCACGAAATTCCAAGGGAATTTACGTGTGACTGGCACAGTTCATAGTGAGGCTGTACATTTTATCATCATTTCGGGGTGTGGCGCAGTTGATAGCGCGCTCGGTTTGGGACCGAGAGGTCGAAGGTTTGAGCCCTTTCACCCCGACCAAGAAAGATTATCGGTATTTTCGACTAATTTGTCGAAAGGCTCACGAAGGCAGTGGTCTACAATTGACCACTGTTTTTGTTTACCAGTTTTGCCATATGAATGGGCCTCAATCGTAATGTTCGAGAAGAAGATTCTGATAATCTCATCAGCAAGCGTCATACTACTCGTTAATCGCAGAATCTCCCCTGTATTTGCATAAAGTTCGAGAAATTCATTCAAAGTCAGCGGAACCTCGTCCATAGAGGCAAGTGTTGCAGCCACAGACTCCAAACTATCACTAGCCGCGTCGTACTTATCCTTTAATTCATCGAGTAACTCTGGGGTGTAATGCTTCGCCATAGCAAGGTCTGCAGTATTTGCATTCCTCAAGGCATTATCGTAGGCTCTCTTCGTCTGACCGCGCTCCATCTCGAGCCGCTTCTTCTGCGACTTGAGTATTTCAGTCTCCTTCCTTATATGCTCTTTCATATCAGAAAGATACTGAGCATATCTTTCTTTGGTTGCAAAGTTATTCTTACCAAGGAAATCAATAACGTAGTCACGGATAACCGAGCCAGCAGGACCCTTATTTACCATTGGACAGCTCTCGGTTTCGCACTTGAACCTAAAAGCTCTATTCACCACCTCTCCGTCCCTCCGCCTCGTCACAATGCCCGTTGACATAGTTCTATCACAGTGGGCACATATAACAAATGAACGTAAAAAATTCGACACATCGTTACGGCTCTTCCTCCCAGACCTCTGACGGTAACTATGTCCCAATAAATCCGTACCGTTGAGTCCAATATATTCCTCCTCACTAATCATAGGGGTGAAATTTTTGTAGTGGTCGCTGAGTCTCACTGCCTGATTACCGTACTTATGAACACCCGCATAGATAGGCACTTTCAATAATTTTGAGACGTCCTTGTCTGTAAAAACATACCCGTGGTGGCCTTTTGCTATACGATAGGCTTGATAGCCCGAATGGTTAATATACTCAGCGATTTGCTTCAGACCTCGGCCTTCATCTATTTTCAACCTAAATGCCTGTCTAATAATCTCCCAGTTCTTCCCATCCACAATAAGTCGCCGCTCTTCACTTATCTGATAGCCGTGGATAATATGATTAAGGATTGAGCCCCTAGATGTTCTACTTGCGTTACCACGAAGTACAGACTCGGATAAATGGTCTGAATAATGCTTAGAGAGCACGAAGTTAATACCCAGTACCATTTTCCCGTTAGGTGTGTTCTCAAAGTTGGCTGTTGCAAACAGTAAATCTGAGAGAATACCGTTATCGATTAGGTCGATAACTTCGCCAGCTTCCTTCATATTTCGAGCAAGGCGGTCATAATGCCAGGCAATGATACCGTCGTAATACCCTTTTTTGACTTTTTCAATCATTCGATTGAAGGCAGGGCGATTATTTGATGTTTTTGCCGACTTCTCGTCCTCGTAGATATCTTCGTCGCCAATTTTAATACCATACACATCAATCACTCTCTCGTAACACTCCTTGCGCTGGTCTGCGATGGAATGCTCTTGCCTGTCTTCGCCCTCGGTAGACTTACGTAGGTATAGTGCATACTTCAGTTCAGTCTTATCATCAGTATTAACGACCTGCTTGTCATCACTTATCTGACTCCGAATCAAGGTGAGAAGATCTAGTCCCGAATAGTCACTCTGCGACATTACTCTGAATCGCCCTCATTAGGTTCGAGAGGTTTTTGGTTATGAGAATCTTCCTCGCTCGCAAAAGGATTATCAATTTCAGGAAATTCGCCCCCTATCACGTTAACAGAGGTGAATAGCTCATTGTATGTATCTTCAAGCTCTTCATCGCTAAGCCTTATGTCGCTGTTATCCGTGGGCACAATTTTATCAGCCAGTCCATCCAATATGTAATCGACGGTTGCAGCATCCTTTTTAGCCGCCGACATCACATCATTCTGCTTTGATTCTTTAGAGCTAAAAACCTCATCACTCGCCCCATAGTAGCTCAAGAGCTTCTGCGTAAGCGTGGGCTCGCTCAATCCTAGCGATTTAGCATAGAACTCTGTTCTATTGGGCAAGGTAATTGATGCTGGGCCAATCTCAATAAGATTATGATTTCTATCAATCTCTTCATACGCCCTAAGTAGCGCTTCTGTAGCAGTATAGAAGTTGTTTGCCATTACACTTATTATAACATTTTACCCCTGTAAGTACGTAAAAATTGCAATAGTCATAGCAAGAAGCGACAGCTCGAGGCATAAATACTTATGCTTGCAACCTCACCTATATAATGCGATAATCATCTTATGAAAACACTCCAGCTTCAAAAAGTGGTTGAGTCGGTTAATTACTTGTTGCAAAAAAGTGGGACAAAAAGCCTAAACAAGCTTCACCTTATGAAGCTAGTGTGGGCAGCCGACAGGTATCACCTCCGTAAATTCGGCAGGCTTGTTACTGGCGACTCGTATGTCGCTATGCCTAAAGGGCCAGTAGCCTCTTTGACGCTAGACATCATTAACCACGATGACTTCCTTCCAGATGAAGCATTGGCGTATAGCGAGGACTTCTTTAGTCTCGACACAACAAATCACGAGGTAAAATCGCTAAGGCCATCAGACTTGAAATCACTCTCTACAAGTGACAAGGAGGCATTAGATTTTTCCTGGAGTAACTTCGGCAACACACCCCGATTTGACCTTGTCGATACTACCCATAAATACCCCGAGTGGAAGAGCCACGAGGCTTCTCTAGAGAACATCCGAACAAGCATCCCTATAGACTTAAGGGATTTCTTCAAAGACCCGTCAATAGATGACGACCCATTTTCACTGGACAGTGATTTACTGTCAGTAAATCTAGAGTCATTCATCGCCAATAATAACTTCAAGCAAATCTTTCAATAGATAGCTCCTGTCCTGTAGCCTAAATGCCGACTCTGGATGATGATATGGAAACAATCAGCTCGGCCCTAAGGCAAGGGCTTATTATTAAAATTTCTGGCATATATCCGTTCGAGACACCGCATCCGCATAGGTTTGTAATCTTAAATGCCGACCCGAGCACCGAAGTTCTCATCGTGGCACCCCACGCAACCCATCAAGTTCAAGTTGAGGCAGAGAAAGCTTACAAACAAGGTGAAGACTCTGTAGCGACCGTGCCAGTTATTAGCGGCGGAAAATACAGCTTCTTTCCAAAACAGACTGCCTTCAACTGCAACGAACTACACCAGATGACTATCGATAAGCTAGCAGAAGCAATGAACAATGGCGAACTCCATATACAATTTCACGAATCATTGGATGCCGAAGATCTTGAAAGATTGATAAATGGAGCACTTGCCAGTACACAGATATCCCCTATGATTGCGTCTTTGATAACGGGTATAGAATAATTGCTTGTAATTAGTATTATCGGAAGTTGAGAGAACACAACGCGAAAAATATCCAATTCAGTACCAACGTCTAGCTTCTTTTGGTGCCGTCTTCTTTATAAGAATCAAAGGTTGAAGAGCCGTAAAGGTCTTGACCACCGAGCGATAGCCAGTGCAAAGTGATGTCGCTATCGCTCGAGCCGCTAATCCAACAAGAGAATCGCACTGCCTCGCCGCTAGATTGATCCCTGCCGTTCCACTGGAAATACCAAATCGGATTTCCATTCTCGTCAAATGAAAAGCTATCGGTATACTTTTTGTCGTAATTTGATATGTAGACGGTGCTGATTGCGTTCGAATCGACGTACTTATTCAACAGTCCTGCATCCTGACAGTAATGCTCGGCGGCGTCTTCCGATACGGTGTAGCGTGATTTTTGGACTTCCGACTCGGTGTTTGCCATTTTACTATTGCTGTCGCTTGAGTCTTTTGTATACGTGTAATAAATAGAAAGGCTGTCACCATAATAATTAACGTCCGTAACGGTTCCATTCGCTTTTGTGCAGTCAGATACCTCACTGTCTTTATAGTCTTCGGTAGTTCCGTATGCACTTTCGACTTTCCAGCCCTTTTCTTGCAGTCTTGAGCAAGCTTCTTGAACAGAGAGTCCATTTACGTCAACACGAGGGTATTTATCTGCTGGTGGCGTATAACTAGAGTCTGCAGTCTGATGATTATCAGAATCACCCCCGACTACGGCACCCACAACCCAAGCAAGCACTCCAATCATCAAGACCGCATAAACTACGGCCGCTATGATAAGTGGCTTTTTGTGCTTTTTAATAAATTCTTTAATTTTATTCTTTGTGCTTGGTTCGTTTTGCATAGGCCTCCTCTAATTTATTTTGGCCACCAAAACAAAAAAGCAGCCACGTACTAGGTTGCTTACACCAACAATCGGGTATTGCACCAACTGCTTTTTGCACGTGACTGCATTTTTAATGCAATACCGTGCCACAAAGTGGCATCCAATTGTTGATGTAAGCCCTATTATCGTAGCATATTTTGCAACTTTATAGGGGTTATATTGTTATACTAAGTGTACCTATGAGCGATAAACGGATTAAGTATTACAGCAATAACGATATGTCCATTTCTTTCTATCTAGAGAGGCTGCAATTGGTCGCCGATTCGCTGGACGCTTCGACCGAGCTCAATAACATTAACGATGCTCTTGAGCTGATTAATCTAACAAAGTTTATCGATAACAACCTATTTAGTACTGAATGGGATGCGAACTATCGCAAAGAGCTCGTATCGAAGGTGAAGATAGCAAAAGGCCTACTGGGCAAATATTTCTCCAGTTTATCAGTTGAAGATATTGCTGGAGCTATATCGGCTTTGGATAGCGAGTATTATGATGATTTTATCGCTACTTTCTCGGTTTATAAACTGGGCGATAAAGTGACCGAAGATGAATTTGAGAGTCTACTATTAGGGTCGAGTGTCCCTATATGGGATATCCTTGAGTCAAAATACCTAGTCGAAAGGTTCCCAACCACTCTTAAAAAACTGTTCCTCTCTAATCCTCGTAATTTCGAGACCTTTCTAAGCAATTACACTTACTCACACAGTAAAAGGAAGCTATATATACCGAAGAATATTTCGAAAGATGATATGCTCGCACTTTGTCATAAATATATTGAGTCTGATGAAGCGAACCCCAACTATCTAGATATTCTCTTGAAACCTATTAAGGGAACTGAGGAGTATATCTCTATCGATGCCTCAACAAAAGTAAAAATTAAAAAGCGAAACGAAGAGATTCAGAATAAACTTTTTGGTGACTTATCAAAGGGTGGCGGTCTATCAATTAAGCTCGCCATACTGTCTTCCAGAAAGGCATACGATGAAGAGGTTAAAGATAGTTCTCCGACAGATATGATTTCATACGTTGAGAGTTCTTGGATTGAAGCTCACACGGATTTTCCAACACTACTGAATAATTTTCAGTATTTATATGATTTTTTCACGGAAGACTTAATATCAACCCTACCAAGCTTCCCTAATGCGGAAATGGGCATTGTTGAGCGTCATATGGGAGTAACAACTGAAAATTCCTACATTATTGGGCAATTCTTTGGATTAAAGCACCAGATGGCAACTGGAAAGTTACGTATAGTATCTGAATATACTACGAGGCATAATATCAGCCTCGAAGATATTATTGATTGGTTTTTTTCTACCTATTCCAAGAATGAGTTCGGGCTAGAATGGCTACCACTAAATATGCCGAGCACGGGCGAACATACTGCCAATAAAACAGCTACGTTATTTAGAATCGAAGAGAGCATACGCACTCAGTACTCAGTATTTGCAGACACTGGTTCGATTGATAGCGAGGTAGTGAGTTTAACGAACACCCCAGCTATAAGAGACTTGAGGAGTGCTATTGAAGACAAGTACGCATATCTGTCAGAAGATGATGTCTCTCATTCAATTATGAACCTGCTGTATTCGAGCCAATCTTCCCTAACCTACATTGATGATAAGCGTCAGTCACACGACTTTGCCAGCTTAATCATTAAACAACGACTGAAAATATCCGATTTCCACAATTATCAAAAGCCTAGAATAGACTATCTCATCCAGCACGGAGTGTTGGCGAAACGCAAGAACAGCACCTTAAAATTCAAGGATGTAAACGTACTTTATGTATATAAAATGCTTTTTGCATATGGGGTCGTGGGATACCATCACGTTAAGCCTCAAATACAAAAAGTCATTGATGATATGTACGCTGACGGTCGGCTTGTATTCGGGGCCACTTTATTTGCAAGACAGGAATCTGACTATCTAAATTTTGTACTAAACAATAGCCAGTTTGATAACAGCTGGGCAATCAGAAATTCATACCAACACGGAACGCCGACTTACAAAGATGAAAATCACTATTTCTTTGATTATTACACTGCACTACTCACTCTCGTACTCTATGTCATCAAAATTAACGATGAGCTCTCTCTGCGAAAGACAGTGGCGGGTGAAGAGCCTGCATATGTCGATGTAGGCTAGATTTTGAATGGCAACGCCTTTAAGACTTCACTTATCTTTTTATTGTCAATAATCTCATCGTTATAGATATCCGGCTCCCATACATCTTGGACACATTCACTAAACTAGAAAGGAGTGAAAGTGAGAACAAGAACTATGACTGGAAAACAACTCCAGGTGTACGGAGCTCGTATCCGTCTGGCCTGGTTTCGGGCTGCGGAGGAACTTGGTAGTGTTACGGCGGCCTGCAAATACTATGGTATTGCCCGTAGTGAATACTACTACTGGCATTCCCGTTGGATTGCGAACGGCAAACAATTGACAAGCCTGTACGATCTACCGAGAACACCTAAAACCCACTCGTCAGACATGGATTTGGATACCACCAGCCTCATTGTCCAGCTCAGACTAGGCTTAGGCTACGGCGAAGCCAAGCTAGCGGTGGTGCTCAAACGTGATTACGGAGTTACCGTTTCTCGTCATGGTGTTGGCAACGTACTACGTCGGGCTGGACTTACAGCCCCAAAGCCTCGAAAACGACGGTTCCAACGTCGCCTTAGCGACTACCGCTACCGACCAGGCGAAGTCGGGCAGATGGATGTCAAGCACTGGAGGCATGCTGCCTACCAATACGACCTCGTAGACTGCGCCACCAGAATTAAATACAAGCGCTTGTATCCGGGCGTTAATCCAGCGTACACAGTGGATTTCCTGGAACATGCCGTACGCTTCTTTGGCCCAGCCTTTACTTTCCAATGTATCCAGACCGACAACGGCACAGAGTTTGTGTATGACCAACTCCCGCAGACCAAGCCAGGTACCCTGACCGCCGCACAACGATGGTTAACCGCCAACAATATTCGGCACGGTCGAATACCATCTCGCTCACCGCACTTGAACGGAAGAATTGAGCGCAGCCATGGCGTTGACAAAGACCGTTACAAAAAACTTACCACCAACAGCCACCAGAGGGCAGAATTACAGGCCTTCCTGATAGAAGATTGCCTCGACTACAATTTCTACCGTCCGCACAGCATGCTCCGCATGTGCACGCCCGTGGAATACCTCCAAGGTATTCCAGGCTACGAGAATGCTACACTGGATACTAGTGTCCTATATGTTTAGGAGCCGGACCCTCATCGTTATAGATGATTAGCATCTCAATGCTACTATGTCTTGTAAACTTAGCTACGGTGGCTAAATCGGACTGAAAATGTCGTATAAGCTCTGTGGTGAAATAATGTCTTGTACCGTGGGTCGTCTTATGTATGTCGAGAGATTCAAGTAAATCCTGAAATATCATCCGCAGCCCCCTCGTCGAGAGCCTGATCCCCCGTGATTGTCGATTAAGGTGGGTAAATAGTGGGCCGTATTTGACCTGTGAGCTTCTGAGGTACTGTGTGAGTACCTTGTGAGTTTCTGGGTGGATGTGGATTGGTTCGCGGTCTGCACGACCTTTACCGATGATGTAAATGCGATTGTTTGCGAGGTCAATATCTTCAACGTCAAGCCGACAGATTTCTATTTGCCTTAGCCCCTGGAACAAGAGCAGTGCCACAATTACCTTTAGACGAATGTTTCGCAACGAATCGCCCAATGCTTGCAAGTGGTTGCATATTAGCTCCACCTCTTCACGATTCAACCCTATGACTTTGTGCTTGTTTGATTGCTGAAATGACTTCACCCCCACCGATAGGTCAACTTTCAGCTTTCCTTGTCGATACAACTCCCGCAGTGCGATTCTCGCCGCAACGAGATATTTATTTTTCGAGCTTACACCGAGCGAAACATCATCTCTCAGTGACTGCTTATAATTCAGGAGTAGATTTCTATCAACTCCACGACTCTGCACGAATGCAATAAATCGAGGCAAACGTGCAAGATAATCTTGTTTAGTCGCTTCGGTGATATCAAGCGTATCGAATACATTAAGCATCTCGGCTTGATGTACGATTAGCTGATTTGAGGTCATCACGTCTCCTCGCTTGCTTGTCTTAATTCACGGAGCTTGTACGCTTTTACCTTTTCTTTAATTGATTCATCAATCGTGAAGTAAACACCTTCCGTTCGACTATCAAGCACCCTGCGAGTAAGGTGCTTTGTGCTGGTATCATTCTTTACCCTTGCGAGATATTGCACGACAAGCGACAAGTAATGCCTGTCGGCTTCACCACCGTGTGCTTTTACTTTTTTATCTTTCTCCCACGCTTCCGAGACTGACTTTACAAGCATAAATGCAGTAGGGTCGCTTGAGCCAATTTCTCTTGCGGCGTACCGCTTGAGTAACTTGAATGCGTATTTCACATACTGCGTATCAGCAATTTCGTAAACAATATGCAGGGCTCGCTCCTCGTTGCCTGATTTGAGGTCTGCGAGGAGCTGATAATACAATTCTATCATCGTAAAGTTGTGATACGTTATAACCGCCATAAAGTCGTTCGCCTCGTTTCTAAATACCTTATAGCCCATAACGTTATCGTAACTTTTTGACCGAGTAAAGCAAGTGGATTAACAGGGGTAAACAAAAGTACTTGAGAAGAGCCTTTCTATAAACCTTTTCAACACACTCACCTCTATTAGAAGTTGGGTATTTTTGCAATCTATGCGGACATTTGACTGAATACTTTATTCCATCTATCCTGTAATGCTTCCGTTTGAATCTTGCGCCACTGATAAGTGCTTATATTCTGTTTATGTCTTCTGATAGTTCGCTCATTCACACCAAGTTTCTCTGCAAGTGTTTGGTTTGTATATTTCGGTTCTGGCCAAAAAGAGAGTTGTTGGTTAATGTGGTCTTCTCTGAGAAGCCTAACAAGTCGGCGTTGAATATTTATGTAGTCTTGGCGTTTTTTCATATCCTACGGGCCCTTAACGGACTCTATGTAAGAGTCTATATCATTAGCAAACACGTACTTGTAGCTTGATAATGCGTTCTTATACTGATTAAAAATGTAAGTCGAGAATTCGTGAGAAGCTTCCTCACCCATTGAGTGTTCCGTGAAAATATTCATTACAGATTCACCACTAGCAGCAAGATAAGTTAAACTCTCAAAAGCATCCACTCCCATAACTTCATAAGGAGCTTCTTCTATTATAGCTGGATTTATTCCTCTAGCCGTTAGCTTATCTTCAACAACCTTACGCAGTCTACTTAGAGGCTCTCCGTATAGATACCATTTTTCTAAAGTAACCACGCATACCGCACCTTTCTTATTTTTGTTATATGCATAGACAGGAGGGCTATAGCCAGCACCCTTATACACCAAGTAACCCTCGTAAGTCTGAACTACTGCGTCTGCTAGTATTCCGAGCTGTTGCAGCATAATAGATTCATCATCTAAATTGACATATCCGCCCATAGCCATTCGTTTGGTCTTACATTCAACCATAATGAATTCATCGCCTTGTTCTAATATCCAATCACAGCGACGCTTGTTGTCACTTGTATCAACTTCTTGCGAATACACCATACACCCATTAGCATCTTTGACTGTACTAGTCAAAATCTCGCCCACGTATTCCTCGAAAGCATTACCAAACGCGTTATCAAAACGAGTATCATCGAACAGCATATAATAAACACCTTTTGTAACTTGAAACGAGAGCCTATTCACAGAGGTGCATACATACGTGACCTCTTTTCCTCGCTCGAATCTGACGAGCGGACTAGCATTTAGAGGGCTGTATTGATACATAAAGGTATTATCATATACACGATCGGTAGATACTTGAGATTTTAATTCAGCAAATCCCTTCGAATAGAGAGCCAGGAACGTATTAAGGTCTCCTAGTGTTATGTTAGTGCCAGCCAACCCCTCTGTAGGTTGCGTTATTGCCGCGTAATCTTTAAAGATACCGCCATAGCCTATGCCTATAGCTATCAATTTCTCATAAGGAAGCCCTATTTTATCCAGGACTATTTGCCTTACTTGAGGGTGCGTGAATAATTTTCCATACCTGACAACATTACCGGCATTCAAGGTATCTTGCTGATGAGGAAATTGACGATGGGCAATCCTAAACATCTCCATAAGGACATTACTCTGACTTATGCCGACTTCGCTAATTCTGTTGTCTAGAGCTCTTAACTTCTGCATAAGATTAGCGAAGTCTCTCCACTTTCTAAGGTCATACCTGTAACTTGTCAGGCCCTCATCAGAAGAATACACAATCTCTTTCGCAAGCAATTCGATATCCCAAGGGAGTATGCCTATAGTTCCACGATTTAATACATCTTTATTCACCTCAATATAACTCGGAGGAGCGGGCGGAACTTCATTCAAAGAGCCATTGAAGAGAGAGTAGTATCTAAGAACCTCCAAGGATATTTTTGGGTCAACTCTCCTGAGGAAATTCCTTATAGGCTTCCACGCCTCATATATATCATTTTTCACTAACTGTATTCAGCTCCCTAGGTAAGAATTGTGGCCAATGCTGGCAGAAAAGGGGTAATGATTGCCATATGGTCAGCTGCAGATGCTATAAACTGACTGTATTTCTTTGCGAAGACAGCCTTGTCTTCTATACTGCTCTCCATTTCGTCCACCAGATTAATAAGCTGATCATCAATGCTACCTATTTGTGTAAGTGCATTGCGAAGCTCACTAAAAAGCTTGTCATAGTTATCATTTACAACAATACGTATTGAGTGATCAGTAGAGTTTATATTAACATTACCACCTTCATTCGTTACGTGAATATAACGCTGATTATCGCTCTTGGGCAGGTCAGTTATCTTTTCGACCTTAACCTGGTAATGGTCGGGAATGTGCCCTCCCATACCTTTTTTGAACCCGCTATCAGTGACTAAGTATCTCTCGATAAGTCCATTTGATATAGTTCTTTCAAAGACATCTCCCTCTTCTATCTGCACGGAAACATCTTCAGTAGTGATACCCCCTCTGGAGACCAAGCCCACTACAGGATCAACAACGCTGCCGTTCTTTTTTAATAGTTTTAATTCTTCGGTTGGAAAATTACTAAGCATATTTACTCCCTATATTATTTTTATGTCTCAATTACCTCTATATCTATTATAACATTTTAGGGTCTACACCCCTGTTGCATACCCCTTCACAATCTTATGCTCAATAACTTCCCGTCATCAACCATACTCAATCCACTAAGCTTTTCGTTGCCAACTTTCAATAGACTAACCAACTCAATTAAGGTTCGAGTTAAGTCACTTCCGCTCGACCAATATAAAAACGAGGCCTTTAGCGTCTCTTTTTTATTTGGTCTCGCGGTCAGCGTCTCAAACCTTCGACGCGGATTTGCTTCAGCAAAGTCGCAAGTCGAAGGGTTGGCAGAGCGCCACGCAGCAAAAGCAAGCGGCGGAGGCTTTAGCCGCTGGCCTTTCCAATCAGCCCCACCCTGAGCCTACGGGACGCAACCGCGTCCCTTTCGCCCCAACTTCGGACTTCTTATATCTGTTTAGGGTTAGACCCTGTTTCACTGTTTCACGGGCTTGCGTTATGAGAAGGCCTGTGCTACTTTAGTCTTACGCTTACACACCGTAAGCCGTTCTTCAACTCGAGGAGTTACTAATGCGAAAGCGTCTTGCGGTAGGAATTCTAGCAGGAAGCATCAGTGTGAGTTGGTTCGCTCTGCCAACGATTCCAGCTTACGCAGTGAGCTGTAGTGGTGATGCCTGTTCTGGGCAAGACCCATTGACTACAGGTTGCGCAAACGATGCTTACACTGCGACGGCCACAAATATGGGCACGTTCTCTTTGCAGGAAAGATACTCGCCTAGGTGCGCGACAAATTGGACACGCATAGTAGTGTACCCTGTAGGCAATGGATGCATGAGGACCGCCGGACTATGGGCGATCCAAGACACCGGTTATCAACAGTATTCAGAAATGCCTACGATCTACAGAGATTGGTCGTCACACAGCTACTGGACACCGATGATCTACTCGCCAGTCCACAAGGTTAGAGGGAAGGCGCAGACCCTGTACGTTCCATTCGCAGAAGAGGTTTACACTCCCTGGGCCTGCCACGAACACCATCGGCCATCGGGCGATCCAATATTGCCCGATGGCCGATACAACTTTTTGCAAATAATAAATTTGAAAGGTATATACCTATGATCGTTACATCAACGCCAATCTCGATTGTTCTCTTCGGGCTCCTTGACTATGGCCCCCTGCTCGGCCTTCTCTGCCTAGCAGCTTGGATAGGCTATGGGTACAGAAAACAGCTTCCGCTCAGTCGACGCGTTTTCGTCGGGCAGCTCGTACTCATTGGCGTCTTGGTAGCCCTGCTCATTGCCCATATGCGCATTCTTTACCTGTAGCATTGAAAAGGTATGTTTATACCGTGAGTGCAAGACAAATGAAAATCATCTCGGGAGCTTAGGAACGACAGGAAGGAATTGAATCGTGAAATATTCTAAATTCGGACTTATGCTATCTGTTAAGGGTTAGACCTGTTTCAAGACCCTGCTTCAGTTTTTCTCGTTTTCTCAAGCTTCACATACCCGTTCTGGTGGAGAAGCTGCTCGCTTGCTACCAAATGATCTACTTGACTCTCAAATATTTCCGGAGGATACTGGCGCTCGCCGTATTGCTCCTCTATCTCAGGGCACACCGCAATATATAACTCGCGCATACCCACCCAGTTTTCGTGCATTGTGCGAACTGGGCCTCAGTGTCGATCCGGAATTTCTCCAAGCTCTGCTGCGTAGCCTTGCGTCATTTATAGGACACCCACAAGTAGAGGATGATCCGTTGCTTGAAGAAATCTGCATGGCAGCAGGCGGTACAGCTGGGAAGAGTTCTGTGCATTGGTGGATGAGTTGTCTGGGTAGGGTTATCTCCTATCTAGATAACAGCGCCACAAGGGATCGCTACTGATTACGGGCGATGTGACAATTATGGCCGTAAGCTCATCCTGATCCCATGGCTCCAAAAGCCCCAAAAGGTTCACCCGTGAAAGGCATTAATTTTTACAACTAAAGTCGCTAGAGCACCCTACTTCGGACTCTTACGTCTACTATCTCCCGTAAATTGTAGTTGGTATTGATATAATTTGATTCATACATTCTTCTCTCGGCGCCCTAGCGCCCCACAATCACAAACGGACAAACCTTCACATGGCTCCGTAGCTGGCTGATACCGCTCATGAGTCTCGCCTTCGACATCCTTATTGTTCTACCGTCCCACGGATCGAACACATCATAGAATTTGGCAGGCGTGTCTAGCCATCGGTGATAGTATTATCGACGTAGACGATAAACGGCGCACTCAAGGTGTCGGGTGGCTCACGATCATGCTTCTGATGTATCATCTTGATACGCGGATGCTTGACCCATTGTTGCAAAACATCAAGATAGTATTTGTTATCGACATAAAGGGTTGCCGACTTATCCTTATAGCGATCGAGAAAAGCCAGCAGACAGCCGAGTGTGTAGTTCTCGCGTAGGCGAAAAGTCCATCGCTGAGGATGTCGAGCTCCCTTTCCCTGGTCGGTTCGATGCCCAACCAATACATCAAATCGATGACAAGGCAACCCTGATTACTCTGTTGTTTATAGTCCATAGTGCTATTGTCGGTTCTATAATGCTATTATCACGCGCTTGGTTGTATAATATAAACTATGAGCATTTCTACTCGCCGACTGTGGCGCGCGCACCCCGCTCCCAACAGGATTATATGGGGTGCGTATATCGACGGCTCCACCTACGGAGCAGGCTACCAGAATGCACCGTGGGATACCAACGCCTGGAATTTGTTTGAAGCTCACGCAGGTAAAAAAGTGAGCGTCTTGCATTTTGGATTTACGCCATGGTGGGAAGATCCGTTTTATGCTGGCACCGCAGAAAGCGCGGTACAGCGAGGCGCATATGCGTTTATCGATATGATGATTCCCAATGGAAGCGGTGTTACGTTGGCGAATATTACCGCAGGGGCGCAAGATGGCTCGTGGCGCACCTGGGTGCGAGCTGCCAAGGCGTGGGGTGAGCCATTTCTGTTTCGTTGGTGCGGCGAAATGAATGGCGACTGGCAAGACTATGGCAAGGAAGAAATTGCGCGCCCTGGCTCGTTTGTCGCCGCTTGGCGACACCTCAAAGATATCGCCGATAGTGAAGGCGCCACTAATATTACCTGGGTGTGGTGTCCCAATGTCGACTATGGCGGCCCCTTATCATTTGCGCAGGTGTACCCTGGTGATGCATATGTTGACTGGACTGGACTTGATGGCTACAACTGGGGTACCAGTGGCAGCACTACCTGGCCAGAACAGTGGACAAGCTGGGACACAGTATTCCGTACAAGCTATGATGCAGTGGTGGCACTTGCGCCCACCAAGCCCATGATCATTGCCGAAACTGCCTGCAATGAAGGCGGCGGCTCTAAGGCAGCGTGGATTACCGACGCGCTAGTGGCACAACTACCTCATCATTACCCACGTATCCGCGCCCTGACATGGTTCAACTGGCCGATCTACGAAAACGGCGTCACCCAACAGTGGCCCATCGAGTCAAGCCCGGCCGCCCAGGCGGCATTTGCGACGGCGATCGCCTCGCCCTATTATCTGCCAGCGAGCACGAGCCTGCCGCTGCTCAACGATACATCGTGCCGCAAAGTGCCAGCACCATAGCCCGTCTATCGTCAACGACTACTCTACTCCGTCTCCTTATGCACCTAACGAGTCTCTATCATACTACATATGCTTACGCCCGAATATCTGGTATCATACATGTAGTATGACTACCTCTCGCCTGGCTCGCGCACTCAATACCCTCGGTTATTTGCTGCAGATGGTTGCGTGGGTGGTGATGGTGGCGGTATACCTCCCGCTCATCCAGCAGGCAGATGTTGCCAAATTCCTACTGCCGAGCGCCAGCCTGCGCCCCGCGCCCACCCTGGTACCCCACACTCCTGGCTCGGTCGAGATCATCTTCATGGCAGTCGTAGTTGCGGCAGTGCTTGCGCTAACTCTCTATGCCCTCATCACCTTCCCGGCGCGCGTCGGTGCATCTGGCGACAAGGTCGTCAAAAAAGCCGCCGCCGCCACTCTGCCCGTCCTTACCCAGCATCGCCAACTATCACCCAAGTCGCGTCGCCGCCTCACGCTTAGGCTTATGTATTATATTCGCGCCGGCAGCTGCCTAGTACCAGTGGTGCTGGCCGCAGCAGCACCAAGCGACACAATTCCGCCTGTCGCTACCATGATCATCGCCACAACATGCGGCATGCTGTCGCTCGTGCTATTTAGCGCGGCCTACCTACGCGAAGCACATCTAGCCAAGCCCTAACCATTAGCATATACTAGGGCTAAGGATAGGGGCGATATATGATCAAACGACACGCAGCAAGTATCATCACAGTAGTATCCATTGCAATATCTGGAGCTATGGTAGTGCTACCGGCACTGCATCGCGCCCCGGCTGCTCCGCCCACCCAGCCCACACCTGTCGTCACCCAAACCACCTCGGGCACGCAGGTGCTCACCCCAGAATACCGCTCGAGTGGTCGCATTCAGCAATCTGCACCGGCCGCCCCGACGACGCCCATGTATTCGAACATCGCGCCCAAGCAGGCCGAGCTGGCCCGCAGTGTCACCCGCGAATACCCCTACCGCGCACTACTGGTACCAAACGACCCCTACGCCCAGACTTCCTGGATGCTTAGCGCAACGCACGCCTATGCTGCGTGGGACCGCGCCACCGGCGGCAGCGGCGCGCCAGTGGTAATTGCCGATATCGATACTGGCTTTGCGCTCGCGCACGAAGACCTCTTCAGCCAATGGTACCAAAATAGTGGCGAAACTGGCACGACCGCGCCAGCTGATCGCTGCTGGACCGGTGCGCCAGCTGATAAATCCACCAACAATTGCGACGACGATGCCAACGGCTACGTCGATGATTGGCGCGGCTGGAACTTCGCCGGCACCGCGGCAAATAATTACCAAGACGTAAATAATAATCCTCAGGCGGGCGTCAGCAATCCGGCTGGGCTGGCCGTCAGCCACGGTACCCAAACAGCCGGGCTAGCCGGCGCTGCCAACAATAATGGCCGGGGCATCGCCAGCCTCAACTGGAATGTCCGCGTCATGCCGCTGCAGGCTCTAAGCGACGACGGCGAGGGCTACACTAGCGCCATTATCGCCGCCATTCACTACGCCGTAGACAATGGTGCCAGCATCATCAACATGAGTCTGGGCGGCCCCGACGACGACCCGGCGCTCTCCGCCGCCACTCAATATGCCTATGATCACCGGGTCGTCGTGGTCGCCGCGGCGGGCAACTGTGGCACCGGCAACGAAGCCGGCTGCGATCCTACGCGGCCTGGCGCCATGAGCTATCCGGCGCTCAATCGCCACGTCATCGCCGTTGGTGCCACCGATGCGGGCGACAATCGCGCGAGCTTCTCGAGCTATGGACCGGGACTCGACGTCGTCGCGCCAGGCTACGGCAGCATTATTGCGCCGCGCTGGACCAGCGCCAATCCCACGTCGGCCTACGTAGGTGGCCTAGCTGGCACGTCATTCGCGAGCCCCATCGTCGCAAGCTATGTGTCGCTGCTGCGGGCGCTAGCGCCAAACGCTTCGGTAGACACTATCACCGCGCTGGTCGATGCCACCGCGCGCAAACCTGCCGGTATGACTGGCCAACTATTCGAAGATCATTACGGCCATGGCCTGATCGATATCGCAAGCGCCACAGCCACCGCGGCCACACTCTCGACCAGCCCGCCCACCCTGCTGCAAACCGGCAGCTACCTGAGCGAACATACCTTTCGCGCTGACGCCATCCTATCAAGCGGTTGCGTCACCACCGCCGCCACACCCTGCACCATCTGGGCGCAGGATTCTCGCGGCTACGACCGCTATCTGCCCTACCAGCTCACCAATAGTAGCGGCGCAGCCGGATGGCAATGGCCAGCCAGTATCCTCGGCGGCGGCGAATGGTGGATTCGCGCAAGTGGCGCCACGCCCAGCACCACGCCATACTATCTAATGGGTAAATAATACAACTGACAACACCCAACCATATACGCTATACTAGAAATTATATGTTAGCTATCAACCCCACCGCCAAGCCTCGCCGCCGTGGACGCTGGATCCTGACACTGCTCGCCGTGCTACTCATTGTAGGCGGCGGCTACGTGGCGCTGCTGGTGTTTTCGCCCGTCATCGCCCCAGCCATCACCATGAAACCCATCGATCTAAAAGCCCTGCCCGCGCCAGCCGTCGGTGTTAATCGTATTATTATCGCGCCGATCGGCGTCAATATTCCGTATGGCACCAACGGCAAAGCCTCGCTCGACGAGGGCGCCGAATGGCGCTACCCCGACCGCGGCAACCCCGAAACTGGCGGTAATTTTATCATCGCGGCGCATCGTTTTAGCATCCAACCAACACCACAGGGCACCATCGAAAAATCACCCTTTTACAACATCGACAAACTAAAAGTAAACGACCCCATTGTCGTCGACTACAATGGCAAGCGCTACGGCTACAAAGTCAGCGAGATATCCACCGTCAAGCCCGACGACATCTCGATCGAAGCCCGCAGCGACACCCCGCATATGACACTCTACACCTGCGAGCTCGGTGGCAGCGAAGCCGGCCGTGTCGTCATCAAAGCCTCGCCAATGGGCGAAGTCGCCATCCGCTAGACCTGTTGACAAATTCGAAAAATAGTTGATCAGGGGCTCTTTGCTTGCTATAAATATTCGCGGTAAAGCCGCTCATTGAACGGGGTTTGGGGTGATCTGCAGCCGCCAGAGAATTGAGCGTTCTTGCATCCTGGCATAGCGAGCACGAGCTTTGCTCCGCGCGCAGCTAGCCAAGATGCAAGGATGATTAATTCACTGCGAGGCGAAGCCACCCCAAGGTTTTGCTTCTTTTGCGACAAAAGAAGCAAGTCTAGGTCTCGTAATAAGAGTCTACTTTTCTTATTTTTAGTTTCAAAAATCTAATTGTTCAAATTGTTCACGCGCCCACTCACGTCAAATGTCTGCTCAACATAGCCACGTAGACCGTTTGCCCAGTGGTAGATCACCTTGCCATAGTAGCGCTCGCCGCGGGCGATATCGTCGCGATTTACCAGCAGGGCTTCGCTGATTTCTGAGGCCTGCAGTTTCATACCATCGATCATCTGGCGCGTTACCTCGGTACGAAATACAAACTGATACGTCTGGGCGGTTGCACTAATGCGGTCGACCACCAGCACAAATTCCAGCGCCGCGGGATCCAGCACAATGCCGACCTCTTCGGCGACTTCACGCACCGCCGCTTGGCGCGGCGTTTCGTGCTGATCAATAATTCCGCCCGGCAACGACCAATGCGGCTTGTAGGTGGCCTTGACGATCAGCAGCTGATCGCCGTATTCGCACATCACTACGGCGCTGGCGGCTCGTTTTTCGAGCTGTTTGAGATAACGGCGAAAACCGCGAAGAGAATAGCTTGGCATTATTTGGCGTATTCGATGGCGCGGGTTTCGCGGATAACATTAACTTTGATGGTGCCCGGATATTGCATCGTCGACTCGATTTTGTTGGCGACGTCTCGCGCTAATTTGATTGCGCTGAGGTCGTCGACCGACTCAGGCCGCACAATGACACGGACTTCACGACCAGCACTAATTGCGTAGGCTTTGTCGATGCCCTTAAATGACGTGGCGATGTTCTCGAGATCACGCATACGCTCCGAGAAATTCTCGGCGCTGATGTTGCGAGCTCCAGGCCGCGCGGCGCTAATCGCGTCGCAAACCCGAACCACCAACGCCTCGGGCGTTGTGGCCTCGATATCATCGTGATGAGCCTCGACCGCGTGCACGATATCCTCGCTCATGCCGGCCTTGCGCACCAGCTCGGCACCGATGTGGTGGTGCTTGCCCTCTACCTTATGGGTGACGGCCTTGCCAATGTCGTGCAGCAGCGTTGCGACCTTGGTCACACGTACATTTGCGCCGATTTCTTCGGCCATCAGCCCTGCCATATGTGCCATTTCGGTGCTGTGTAGCAGCACATTCTGGCCATAGCTCGTGCGGTATTTGAGCTGGCCCAGCAGCTGCAGCAGCTCCTTTGGAATACCGGTCACGCCGACTTCGCGCGCCGCATCTTCGCCGGCTCGCAACACGTCTTTTTCGATTTGTTTCTCGGCTTTGGCAAATACTTCCTCGATACGACCAGGGTGGATACGGCCGTCTTTCATGAGCATCTCAAGGCCGATGCGGGCAACTTGGCGGCGAATAGGATCAAATGAGCTTAGCACCACCATACCTGGCGTGTCGTCGACCAGAAAATCAACCCCGGTCGCGCGCTGCATCGCCTGAATATTGCGGCCCTCTTTGCCGATAATACGGCCCTTCATGTCGTCGTCTGTCAGCTTGACAGCTGTCACCGTGCGCTCGGCCGTTACCTCGCTAGCCATGCGCTCCATAGCGCCCAGGATCACCAGCTGCGCTCGCTCTTCGGCATCGTCAACGGCATCTTTTTGGAGCTTGACGACCAAGCCGACCAGATCGTCCTTGACGTCACGCTCGGTCATCGCCATGAGTTTTTCGGCAGCATCTTTCTTTTTGAGCCCAGCGATTTTCTCGAGTTTTTCTTGCTGGCGCGAGCGAATTTCGCGAATCTCACCCTTAAGCTCCTCGACTTCGTCCTCGTGCTTGCGGAGTTTTTCGGCGCGCTGATCAAGGTCGTCCAGCTTGCGGTCGAGCGCGGTCTCGCGATCCGCCAGGCGATCCTCGATCTTTTTCATTTCGCGGCGGCGTTCTTGCTCGATCTTAAGGGCTTCGTCCTTTGCCTTGAGCAAAATCTCGCTCGATTTGCGCTCGGCACGGGCTAGCTCGGTCTCGGCCTTGTGCTTACGGTTGGTCGACTGCTGCTTGTCGTAGGCGTACTTGCCCCCAATACCAGCAACAATACCGACAGCTGCTATCAGTAGTTCTAACATAGCGTTCCTTTCTACCAGGACGGTCGAGTGGCTGTAGGATCGGGTGTGAAATTACAAGGGATCAAGCGTACTGGAAGTTTACAAAAATTAATCAATCAGTGTCATAATAATAAACGACTTATCTATTGTACCGCGCCGAGGGTAACTTTGGCAATTATAATTTGCCCATAGTATGATATAGTGGTATAGATATGAAAGATAGAGAGTTTGTTCCGCGCGGGCTAGACATGAGCGAGCCACGACCTGGGCTCAAAGCTAGCAGGCCCGAGCTTTACAAAGCTTTGGTTGAATTCCTTAATACGGCTAGTGATGATGAGATCCGAGACTTTGCCGATCGACAGACCGCCTGGCGCTCCACTGATGACGAGCTCGCCCGTCGCGAAGAAAGAGCACGAGCCAATAAGCCCACAACTACTTACGAGGCTGAGTAACCCGCGCCTCGGCGCCATACTCTGGCATGACAATACGGTCCGATTCGCCGGCGCCTAGCCGCGCAAGCGCCTTTTCCCGCCAATCTTCGCCCATCTCACCAACAATCGGCAATCCGCGGTCGTCAGCGATGGTGTTCATCACCGTCAGCCCAATACGTAGGCCCGTAAAGCTCCCCGGCCCTTTGCAAACTCCAATCGCAGCGACATCGGTCCAGTTGGCCCGATGATCTGCCAGGCGGTCGCGCACAAACGCCAGCAAATCACGCGCCAATGTGCGATCTGCTTGCCACTGGTAGTCATAGCGCTGGTCGCCGTCCACTAGCGACAGATAGCAGATCGGCGTCGACGTATCGAGTAGCACAATCATGCGCCAAATCCTCGCAGCTTGAGTGTCTTCAGTAGCGCCCGAGACGCGTCACCGTGCGCCGTCATGGTGACGAGCCGCGCGTCTTCGCCGTCGGCCTCGATACGCATCGTCACACGATCGGCCGGTAGCACGCCCTTCACGATTTCGCCCCATTCGATGATCGTCACACCCCGAGGATTGTCGAGCGCCTCGGCGAGCTCAATCGCCATAATACCCGCATCCGACAATCGATAAAAATCATAGTGCGCTAGCGACAGCTCGCGATCAGCCTGATACAGCCGGCTAATCGTAAACGTCGGGCTTTGCACATCATCGATGATCCCCATACCAATAGCAATTCCCTTGGTCAGGGTTGTCTTGCCGGCGCCAACGTCGCCGATCAGCTCTAGGATTTCACCGCCCTGCACTGCCCGGCCGATCGCCTCACCAAATTGTTTCATGGCCGCGGCCGACTCGACGTGATAGTTCATATACATCCTATTATATCAGAATGGCCCCAGGCCGCCGAGATATCAGTTGGCCGCGTAAGCCAACGTTGTAGGTAGTTTTTTTTTGCAAACTATCGTATACTTAGCCATAAGTATTATGCGCGTATCTGACTCCACTATCGAGAAATTGCTCACTCGTAACAACGTCGTGACGGCGGACAAATTAGTCGAGCTCAAACATGTCGCCGAGCATACCAAGCATCCCCTGCAAGAGGTCATCATCGACGAAAAGATCATCGACGAACCGATGCTTACCAAGCTGTTCGCAGAGTACGCCCAAATTCCGTTTATTGTGCTCGATCCCAAGCAAATTAGCCCCGACGCGCTCAAAAAAATCCCTGAGCGCATCGCCCGTCAGTACGAAGCCGTGATTTTTCAGATCGACCCCGACGGCGTGGTACACATCGCCATGGACGACCCCGACGATATTCAGGCAGTGAGTTTTATCCAAAAAGAAGTCGGCCAAAATACCCGCATTTATATTGCTGCCCGCCAGAATATCCTCAACTGCCTAGATATGTACCGCGGCGACGTCAACAAAGAGCTCAATGACGTCATCGATGTTCAGCGCGAAGACGACGGTACCGACGATAAGGTAAGTGAGGCCGATATCGCCGAGGATTCGCCGATCGCCCAGACTGTCAACCTGCTGCTCGAATACGCCATTCGTTCAAGCGCCAGCGACATCCACATCGAGCCACGCGAGGAATTCGTGCAGGTGCGCTATCGTATTGACGGCGCCCTCAAAGAAGTCAACCGCTTGCCTCGCAACGTCATGAGCGCACTTGTCAGCCGTATCAAAATTCTCTCTAATCTCAAAATCGATGAGCGCCGTGTGCCGCAAGACGGCCGATTCAAGATCAACGTGGGCGGCAAACAATACGCCCTACGCGTCAGCACGCTACCCATCGCCGACGGCGAAAAAGTCGTCATGCGTATCCTCGACGAGTCAAACCAAGCCCTGACACTCAAAGATCTCGGCTATTGGGGCCATTCGCTCGATGTCATCAATCACGCCATCAAAGAGCCAAACGGCATGATCCTGGTCACCGGGCCAACTGGCTCAGGCAAGTCGACGAGCCTATTTAGCGTACTCAGTATGCTCAACACCCCTGATGTCAACATTAGTACTATCGAGGACCCCGTCGAGTACAAAATCCCCGGCGTCAACCAAACCCAAACCAACGCCAAGGCCGGTATGACCTTCGCCTCGGGCCTGCGCGCACTGCTGCGTCAAGACCCAAATGTCATCATGGTAGGGGAGATTCGTGACGGCGAAACTGCCAACCTTGGCGTGCAGGCCGCACTGACCGGCCACTTGGTGTTTAGTACACTCCACACCAACAACGCCGCTACCTGTCTGCCGCGTCTGCTCGATATGGGCATCGAGCCATTCCTGATCGCCAGCACGGTCAAGGCCGTGGTCGGCCAGCGCTTGGTGCGTCGGCTGTGCAAAGCGTGCCGACAGACCTACGAGCCCACCCCCGAGGAAACCAAGGCCGTGGTCGAGCTATTCAACCTCAAGTCTGGCCAAACCTTCACCCGCGTGCACGAGCTTGAGCAGCAGGCAGTCGAACAAGCCATCGGTGGTGACACGCCGCTTGGCACCGACGAAAAAACCATCAAAACCCTCTGGAAAGCCCACCCCGAGGGCTGCGACGAGTGCAACCATACCGGTTTTAAGGGCCGCATTGGCATTTACGAAGTACTTGGCATGACCGTCCCTATCGAAAAAATGATCATGAGCAACGGCACCAGCAACGAGATCCAAGACCAAGCCATCACCGAAGGCATGACCACTATGCAAACCGACGGCCTGGTCAAGGCCCTGCGCGGCAACACTACTATCGAGGAAGTCCTAAGGGTAACCAGGGAGTAATATGGCACATTTTATTTACATCGCACTCAATCAATCTGGCGGTAGTGTCAAGGGCACCGTCGAGGCCAGCGACGAATCCGCCGTCATTAGCCTGTTGTCCAAGCAAAACCTGCGGCCCATCAGCATCCACGAAGGCGCAGCCAAGGCCGGGGGGTTCAGTGTTGGCGATTTCTTTGGCAAGAACAAGGTAAAGTCCGACACCTTGGTCATCTTTACCCGCGAGCTTAGCGCCATGGTATCTGCCGGTGTGCCGCTACTGCGGGCGCTGTCGTCGCTGTACGAGCACACCGAGAAAAAAGACCAGGCCCTCAAGGATGTCCTACAGGGTATCATAAAAGATGTGCAGAGCGGCGCCGCACTCGGGGTGGCGCTCGAGAAATACCCCAACACATTTAACGACGTCTACGTCAACATGGTGAAAGCCGGCGAAGCAGCCGGTATCCTCGACGACATACTCAAGCGCCTCGCCATGCAGCAAGAAAAATCCGCCAGCATCCGCAAAAAAATCAAAAGCGCCATGACCTACCCAATGGTGCTGCTCACTATCACGGCACTAGCCTTCTTTGGGCTGATGATCTTTGTGATTCCAATGATCGGCAAAATCCTCAAAGACCTCGCCGGCCCCGACGCCGAGCTGCCCATGATCACCCAGATAATGCTTGACGCCAGCTCATTTATGGTGAATTATTGGTGGATCCTCACTCCATTACTCGTCGGCGGTATTATGCTGCTGCTGCGTTACATCAAGACGCCGACCGGCAAAATGCAGTTTCACAAGCTCGTGCTCAAGGTGCCCGCCGTCAACAAAATCATCGTCAAGGTCGCTGTGGCGCGCTTCGCCCGCACATTCTCGGCCCTAATGGGCGCCGGCGTGCCTATTCTCGAATCGCTGAGCGTCACCGCCAAAGCCCTCGGTAACGGTGTCTACGAGGCCGCACTGCTTGATGCCGCCGAACAAGTCAAGGCCGGTGCCAACCTTTCTAAAGTTATCGAAAAAAACCCTCTTTTCCCGGCAATTGTCGCCCAAATGCTCACCGTCGGTGAAGAGACCGGCCAGACAGACCTCGTGCTGGTCAAGGTGGCTGATTTTTACGAGGAAGAAGTCGACGTTGCGATCGATGGCATCAGCTCGATCATCGAGCCGGTCATGATCGTTATCATGGGTGGCGCCGTCGGCCTCATCGCCGCCAGCGTCATGACACCGATTGCCAACCTAGCAAATAGCATCAAAGGCTAGACAGTAGTATTGCTTATGGTATATCATAGGGACAGAACAAGCGTGGGCATACATGGTTAAATTATTCTACAAAGACAAACCCCTGATCGGACTTGATATTAGCCAAACCGGCATCAAGGTCATGGCACTTGAGGCCAAAAATTGGCAAGTGCATGGCTATGGCGCGGTCGATCTTAACCCTGCTAAAGTACAGGCCGCACTCGAGACCCGTGATAATTCCTACCTCATCGAGAATATCAAATCCCTACTCACCGATCGCCTCGTCGGCAGCCTGCCGAGCAACCACACCGCCATTAGTATCCCCACCTCACGAACCTTCCTGCGCACCTTTACTCTACCTGTCAAGGAAGAAAAAAACCTCGAAAATGCCATCAGCATCGAGGTCAATCAATACATCCCTGTGCCGATGAGCTCACTCTATGTCGACTACGAAATCGCCGAACGCACCAAGGAAGAAATCACCGTCGTGCTGATTGCTGTCCCCAAAACACTTGTCGATAATGCGACCGCCGCCGCCTGGAGCGCCGGCCTGCGACCGATATTGATTGAGCCAAGTATTTGCTCGGTTGCGCGCATCATTGGCGATATCGAAAACGGCCAATACGTCAGCCTAATCGTCGATATCGGCCCCTCTAGCACCGATATCGCCGTCATCGAAAACGGCACCATCCGCGTCAGTGGTGGTATCGCCATCGGTGGCAATACTTTCACCGTCGAGCTCTCGCGCAAGCTCAAGGTCACCCTCGAAAATGCCCATCAACTAAAGGTCATCACCGGCCTCACCCCTGGCCCGCGCCGCAAAACCATGCTAGCTGCGCTCGACCCCAGCCTGCAGCGCATCCTGACCGAAATCCGCAAGGTTATCCGCTACTATCACGAACGCATGAGCGAGGATCACAAAATCGAGCAAGTCGTCATTGTTGGTGGTGGCAGTAACATCCCAGGTATGGGCGAGTATTTTACCGAACAACTAGTCATGGCGGCCCGCGTCGCCACCCCATGGCAACAGCTAAAATTCGGCGATCTGCCTGAGCCCAACAAGCAATTCCGACCGCGCTACATTACTGTTGCTGGGCTCGCCATGATGGACAAGGAGGCGATCTGGAATGATTAACCTTCTGCCCCCCGCTGATCAGCAAGAAATCCATGCCGGCCGCGCCAACAGCCTGTTGCTGCGCTACATTACATTGTCGTTGATTGTGCTGGGCACGCTGATTTTATGGATCGGGTTTATGTGGCTCAACCTCCGAAACACCGAATCCGGCGCCATCGAAACCAAAAAAGCCAATGACGAAAAAGCCGCTACTCGCCAAGATATTGTGACACAGGCTACCAAATTCCGCAAAGACCTCTCGATCGCCAGCCAAATCATGGCCAAGCAAGTCAATTACACCGACACCGTCACTCGCGTCGCCGCCGCGATGCCCACTGGTACCATCCTCGATAATATCTCTATCGACCCCAAGACATTCGACAAAGACACCACGCTCGCGGCCCACACCAAATCCCGCGAAACCGCCATCGCCCTCAAAGACAGCCTGCAAGCATCCGGCCTGTTTACCAAGGTCGCCTTCCAGTCAATTACTGCCGCCAAAACTGACAACAACACCGCCGCGCCACCGTATCCATTTGCCGTGCTGCTCAGCGTATCATTTAATCGTGCCGAGGTAACCAAACGATGAAACAAGCTCGCCGAGGCCTCAATGCCCCTCGCTTACGCCTTATCCTGGGTAGCTTGCTGCTGCTGATTGCGATTGTCGCTGGCACGATAGCGTTTTTTGCCAACGACCGTCTGCAAAGCTACACAGCCGATATCCGCAAAATCCTGATCGACTCCAAGGGTAGCGACGCCAATAACACCAACATCGACACGCTCGAGCGCCAGCTCGCCGCCAATCAACCCACCGTCGCTCGTGCCGCACAAATCGTTGCCGACAGCCAGTCGTACAAGTACCAAAACGAGGTCGTACGTGACATCAATGCCTACGCCGATGCCAATAACGTCGCGGTTACGTCGGTCACCTTTGCCGCCGACACTGCCACCGCTGCAGCTGCACAGTCCAGCGGACAAGCCGTCACACCAGCCGTCAACGGCGTCAAACCTGTCACTATTGCTGTTATGCTCGAGCGCGAGGTCGCCTACAAAGACGCCCTTAGCTTCATCCACGCCATCGAGCAAAACCTCACTAAAATGCAGATCACCTCGCTCGGCCTGTCGGCACCAAAGGCTGGCCAACCTAGCTCAACTGTCCGCATAGACACCATCAATCTGGAGGTATATCTAAAACAATGAAAAAAAATCCTCTCGCTCCACTCGGCTATTTCCTCGGTCGCTACCATGTGATTCTGTTCTTCTTGCTCGTAGTAGGCAGCCTCACCTACGAGATCTATAGCCTCAGCGTCATCACCAACACCGATCCCTCGCTGAATACCGACGGCTACCAGGCGCAAGTCACCGACCCGACATTCGACACCGCCACCATCAACAAGATCAAGGCCTTACGTACCCGATCAGACAGCTCCACTTACATACTGCCCGCTGGCCGCAACAACCCCTTCACCGAATAGCGCCCATTCTGGCTATGCTATACTAAAAGTATGTTACTCACTGGCTCCCACCTCCAGCAACTACCCGTTATGAGCCTGCAGACCGGCGCCGAAATCGCGCGGCTGGCACGCCCCGTCATTGATCCCGCCGATCTCAGAATCTACGGCTACGAAGTCACCGGGCCACTGCTCGACCAACGACCGTCGTTTTTGCGCCTCGAGGATATTCGCGAGCTCAGCAATATGGGCATGATCGTCGACTCAAGCGACGAATTTATCGCGCATGGCGATGTGCTGATATTCGACAAGGTAGTGGCGCTCGGCTTTCGACTACTTGGCCAGCATGTCAGCGACCAGCAGGGCCGCCGCGTCGGCAAAGTCATCGATTACACCATCGATTCCGCGATATTCACCATCCAGCAACTCACCGTCAAACGCCCCTTGTACAAAAGCTTCAACGATGTCGAGCTGCTCATCCACCGTGATCATATTGTCGAGATTAACGACCACGGCATCATCATCAATTCAGACACCGAGCCCCGCGAAACCAGCGTCGTCGAGCTCGGCGGCGCCTATATCAACCCCTTCCGTAGCAAAACTCCCGCACCCGAACATATCGACCAGCAGTAGTAATTATTGTAAATAACCACTACACCCGTACTATACATCTATCCTAGCGTTTCATCTTGGAGCGCAGCTGTAATGTCAGCATAGCTAAACCCTTGGCGGGCGAGATACTGCACAAACTTCTGCTCATCCGGGTATTTATTTCGTTTTTTGGCAATGATTTTTGCGAGCTCATTGTCGTCACTGCGCTCACTTGCCGTCACCACCTCGTCGATGATATGCGCCGCGACACCCTTTGCCTGCAATTCTGCCCGCAATTTGCGCAGGGAAGTACCCTTCGTTTGGTTCCGGGTTTCTACCCACCACCGAGCAAATTTCTCGTCATCAACATATCCTTTATGTTGTAATTTTGACAAGACTCGTTCGGCGAGGGCAGGGGAGTAGCCCGGGAGTTCCACGACCTTACGCTCACTGCTCACCTCCCCTGCGCGCCGTTTTGCGTGAGAACGTGCTGCCGGTACGAGCTTTTTTGTCGTCCGGGTTTTGCGCCAAAGGTAGTCGCGAACCTCACGCACCGAGTGCGGCCGCATCAAGCAATATTCGAGCGCCCGGGCATACAGCTTGCCATATTGGCTCTCGGTCTCGAGCGCCGCCAGCTCTTCGGCGTCCACTTCCCTGCCCACGCGCACCCCAAGCTCCACCACCTGCGAAATATCGAGGCTAAACCGATACTTGCCATCAATCGAGACATTCACGCGATCAGGATTGCGCAGCTGCGCAGAAAGACTCGTGATTTTCACTACTTTTTACTTTTTCCTCGGTAGCATATCTGCCGTAGCGAGCAGCTGCGTGAAGTGCTCGCGCGATACCGTCTCGTGCAGCGTCACCGGCTTCATCGAGTGCCACGACACGCGCGGCACCGGAATCTCATCCCCCGCCTCTTCGTTATACACCATCGCCGCTTGCTGGCGCAGCACTTCCTGAACCTCATGCGGCGCCTCGAGCAGTCCGATGAGCAGGCGCCCGGCGCGGCCAATTTTTGGCATTTGCCTGAGGTTATCTTGCTCGACACTGATGTACGGGGCATCGTCTGGGTCGCGTGGTTCGCCCAGATTATACCAGATCACCTCTTGGGTCGCTCGTTTATTCTTTTTGCCAACTTCGCTCACGATTTTTCTCCTCTTTTGCATAGATTGCCGCCTCGGCATCAATACCGAGCGTATTCGCGATCGATAACGTCACGATCAGCACATCCGCGATCTCTTCCTCGGCCTCACGGCGAGTGGTGGTGTGTGAGAACCCCATGCCGGCGTGCTTGCGGAGTGCTTTTGCTAGCTCGCCGACTTCCTCTGTCAAGAGCAGCATCGTCTGTTCGATGGGCTGATCGCCAAACCCGCGCTCAACAATTACCTGCCGCACGTAGCGCTGAATCTCGACAAGCGAAGCGCCAGCCGCCGGCATCGACACGCCTGATGGCATTATTCTGCCTCGGCGGCGACTTTGGCACGGACTTTGGCGTCGATTTCGGCCAGCACCTCAGGGTTGTCCTTCAGGTATTTTTTGGTTTGCTCGCGGCCTTGGCCGATTTTGGCGTCGTTGTAGTCAAACCACGCGCCAGCCTTGCCGACGATACCGTGCTGCACGGCGAGGTCGAGCACGTCACCGGTGCGGCTGATACCTTCGTTGTACATGATGTCAAATTCGGCGACGCGGAATGGCGGCGCGATTTTGTTCTTGACGATCTTCACCTTGGTGCGGTTGCCGATGATTTCTTCGCCCTCTTTGATCTGGCCGGTGCGGCGAATGTCGGCGCGCACGCTGGCGTAGAATTTGAGCGCGTTGCCGCCGGTGGTCGTCTCGGGGTTGCCAAACATCACACCAATTTTCATGCGAATTTGGTTGATAAACACAACCGTCGCGTGCGATTTGTTGATGATACCGGTGAGTTTGCGCAGCGCCTGGCTCATCAGCCGCGCCTGCAGTCCCATGTGGCTGTCGCCCATGTCGCCATCGATCTCGGCCTGTGGCACGAGAGCCGCGACCGAGTCGACCACGATCAGGTCGACCGCGTTCGATCGCACCAGCGTCTCGACGATTTCGAGCGCCTGCTCGCCGTTATCGGGCTGGCTCACCAGCAGGTTGTCGGTGTCAACACCCAGGCGCTTGGCGTACGCCGGGTCGAGCGCGTGCTCGGCGTCGATAAATGCCGCCGTGCCGCCCTGGCGTTGAATTTCGGCAATGGCGTGCAACGTCAGCGTCGTTTTGCCACTCGATTCTGGCCCATAAATCTCGAT
>APMI01003085.1_pt1 | contig 49279 bp, 34 predicted proteins | sample 667938 | NCBI WGS metagenome assembly APMI01 (sample SAMN01084076, study PRJNA167559) | wastewater metagenome | biome: Wastewater | place: Denmark: Ejby Moelle, Odense | collected 2011-11-28
ATTTAGGAAAAGAGGAAGCAGGCTCAAAAAAATTATGGTATTAAGGAGTAATCACCAAAACATTCTCGATAAATGAGTAGTGACCCTTATAGAAAGAATGCCTAAACTGATAGAGCTAGACAGCAATCTTTTGGAGGACCATCGGTTTCGCTTAATAGGCCATTAGTAGGTGGCCTGAAGCAGCCTCAGCAATTAAATTTACCTGAGCAAAACTCATCGGTGTTAAATAAACAGCCAAAGAGTCCAGCAGTAGGCGGAAGTATAGGCAAAATAAATCTGCAAAGTAATAGCAATTCATCAAAACAACCAGGTTTAGGTAGCGAACGTGCAATATACCAGAACAGCAGTAATAGTATTCAAAGTCAACAGCTACCTGATTTACATGGGTCAGGTCTCCAAAGAACTAACTCGTATCAAGTTAACCCTAAACCTGGTCTGGATTATAAGATGGATTTAGAAGGGGTTGGAATGACAACTAGTCAAGTAGTAAATCGTCAGAGTAATAACTTCTTTGCAGGTAATCAGCAACAACAGCCACAGAATTATAATAATAACGTGAATGCTCAGTACTACTCAGCAAATATGAACCAAAATCAATTCCAGCATCAACAACAACAAAATTTATACCAACAGCAGCAACACATGCAATATCATCCTCAACAACAACCTCAACAGCAGCAATTTCAATCCCCTTACCAGCAACAGCAGCAGCCAAATAATGGTTTTGGGCCAAAGATAGGTCAGCAACAGGGTCAGATCGATGACCGGATGAACCAATATCGTAGCAATTATCAGCAGCCTGATCAGAGACCCCATTCAGCCAATAGAGATCAATACCAGATGCAAGGTCTGCAGTTCAATAAAGCCAATCATTACAAAGCCCCACCCCCTAAAATAGTAATTCCCGAAGATTTCGACGGCATGCTTTAATTCGTATCTACAACCACAGACCCAGACTTACGACAACGTGTGCACCAAAAACTGCATGAAGTACTATTCAACTAGTAAAATGATCTGATTACAAGCCATTCAGACACATTACGCAGTTCCCTAGATTATTTAAAATCATAGATGTCACTGATTGCGGATCTGCAGTCCAACCGTGATGCTGTTAGTACGCGAGAATATCTTGGGCTCATGCAGGAAAGTATTGACTAGAAAATCAGTCTATTGGAAATGCTACGCTAAAAGTAATTATTATATTATTATGTAGAATGATTCAGTTTAGCTATAAACTATAAAGAGTATAAGAAATTGATTAACAAAATTAAAATGTTGGGCCGCGCAATTAAGATTAGCAACTACTTGATGATCTTCACTGATTCAAGCAGTTCAATGCTATGTGATTTAAGATTTATAAATTTTTATCATCCTTTTTTAATATATTTATTAATTATGTCAAATTTATATTAATTAGTCTTCACATTATTGTCAAAGTAAGCCATAGTTATTGATCTAAACTTCATATTTATTGTTTTTAATTATAAACCCACTTAAACTTAAATTTAATTACTGACAATAAAATAAATAAAAATGGCATAAAGTAAAATATAAATACAATTTATCGCTCTAATTAGAGGATAGCGGAATTAGTTTCAGCTGGGGTTTATGTTTCTAACCCTAAAACTACAATACTATTCTATGAGTCTTTCTATGAGATTTTGGAGCCATGGACTAATTGAGTGCAAAGCATCAAGTATTATTATTTTAAGACCTAGCATTAAGCTGTGGTCAAGTTTGGCATGCTGTTGCACTTTCTACATGGACTTATTGAATTAATCGGCACTACCCACGTCGACACTATATTTTTATTGTCCCAGCATTATGATGATCTGGTGAGTGTCATCCTGCTAAACTGCATCTCCTGCCTTGCGCCAGTGCTTGCTGTGTTTGTGCTTGTAACGGGGTTTTGAGGCTGGCTCTGTGATTATCGTCTGTGGTGACATTAGCGTTGAATCTAATTTAGTGTCGCCATGTTCCTTCGTCGAGGGAAGTTTCGCCTTCAAGGGCGAGTTTGAGTTTCGTTTGGTCTAGGGGTTTGACGGCAACATAAGGGACTGCTCGGGCGAGAGTGACTTATGACTGCAAAATAATGATTTTAAAATTAATCTATTTTATTCAGGAAGGCCCCACTGTTTTTATACAGGCAGTTTCCCTTTTGGCGTGACTTCCCATGAGCCTGTCTGATTCATGACTGAGATTGATTTAGTCTGGATTTCATTACAATATTATAGTGGATCCATCACTTAAGATAGTATTTACAATTAAAATAGGATTTATAACTTTAATAATAACAACGTTTGCCTGATTAATTCTGGAACCAAACAAGTTAAAGTATAAAAACAACACCAACATATCCATGAAATTTATAATAGCAGAGTGTCTATACTAGTTAAAAATACAATATCAATGATAATTATCTGTCACTTTTTCATAAGTTCAGTTCATGGTACAGAAATGAGAGTTATCAATATTCTATTAAAATGTGTGTTTGGTTTAAACTTAGGAAATTACATGTTAGTTATATTATTGTTATGTTTAATAACTTCACCTCCGAAAAAGAATATCAGTGCTGCAACGTGATCGTAGACAGAAGCGAGGGCAGGGGCGCATTACTCATCGGAGACTTCAACGCGGCTACCGATGAGGAAGTGCTTAATACTAACGAAATTAAAACAGTCATCACTGCCGCAACTGGATTGGATCACCTGCAGATCCCCAGTTCGGTGACTCACATTGTCTACCCTCTGCAGGACGCCAAAACAGAAAATATCAAGTCGTATTTTGATGAGTGCTTCGTGACTATTGACAGAAGTATAAAATAGTATATTCTCAGAATTAAATGAAGGAGGAGTTCTCGTGCATTGTGCTGCAGGAGTCTCAAGAGTACGCTTTATTATAATATTTAGTCGGCAACACTTGTCATCGCTTATATCATGCGTAAAAATCAAATAGGCTTCAAGCCAGCTATCGCTATGGTGAAAAGCAAACGACCCGGAGTATGTCCAAATTTAGGTTTCGAAATGCAGCTTAAAAAATATTAATCCGAGCTGATGCTAGGAGAGACTAGAGAGCCTCCTAAAATAATGAAGAAAAATGTATCATAGAAACTTACTGACGAGAAAAGATTGAGCTTTGATATAAAGAAAGTAGATAACTTTAGCTTCATGGCACTAGATCATAGTTATAAAAAGAAGACAGAAGTGCGTAAAGGCATCACAAGACATACAGGCTACTCCAAGCCGAGATAGAAACCCATGTACGATGTAGTAGAAACTGAACTCTTTGTTAGTGGCAAAAGTGCGAAACGGCCATCATCGCAGGCAAGAGATACTTTAGACAAAGGAAAAATGGCAAGAATAAATCCGCTAATGGGCACGTGGGGTCCTGCCGCACATAAGTCTAAACAATTTTAGTTTTGAGTTTTCTCCGATTGATAATAATATTGTCTGTTACAGTTGGAATACAATTATCATTGTGTTTCTTAATATTACAGTATATGAATATGTCAGATGTCATGTTTTTCTGAGAGCATAGTCCTTCATTTCATAAGAGTACGTCATTCTTCTAATGAAATCTTCATAACTTTTAGTCTAAATATATATTAATTGATACTTCATCAAGTGCTTTTTCATCAACATTGAAACAGAAATCTAACTAAAGGAAATTAGCGACGAACTTAATGCAAGGTATGATTTCAGTAATCTCAAATTCACAAGTTTCAGTTAGAAAAGCATTAAAAACTTAATTAATGCGATGTGGGTCTTTGAATATAGGAGAAGCTTTTTTAAGAAATAGGCGATGATAGGCCTTATAAAGATCCTAAGATACCAAAATACTGCCATTATTATATAGTTTCTAAGTTTATATCCTGATAACGAGATACATGCAAGCCAGCGCTAGTTTACATTTTTCAAATACCACATAGTCGCCAAACATGAGGCAGACATCTGACAGCTCGACCAACTGCCTGTAAATCCTGTAACAGTCGCCATCCGAACTTCTAAGCTTGACCTTGTTATCTTGGTCAAAGTGTGCTTATTTCATAATTTGTTAACCTTCAACACTTGATAAAAATGTGTCCCACTTAACCGAGAAATAATCCACCCAAAATGCTAAAGTGTTTGACTTTAGCCGGAAGTTGAGCTTAGTTAGGATCGCTTTTTAACATTCAATTACTTGTTCTCTTAGCATTTGGTACTTCTATGACATGCATACCACGTTCAAAAGAGCACTTTGTAGCTCTCTTTCTTCCTGTTTGACTGATAAAAACAGCGCAGCTGCCGCCTTGATATGTAAATCTTCAGGATTTTTCGACAGGCTTAGTTACTCCTTGAACCCAAAGTAACTATCCAGATAATGCACAGCCAAATGAACAGTTTATCTGTTTATCAACAATGAAGCTGATATTAAATAGATCCAGTCGATAATTAAAATACGATTCGTGCCAATAAGACTAGTTTTTTTATTACTGTCATGACCTTCTCCGAGCAAATATCCAAAGAAACTTTTAGATGGTCCTGTTTTATCGACCTCTTCATTAAAAAGTTTTAATGACTTCTACAAAAAGTTAAGACTGTGGATATCAGCGGTAGAGTTCCTGTTAGATATTACAAACTATTTGAGTATTTTATTCTTCCACTTAGTAATTTTGAATTGTTCCGATATGATACTATCAATATTGTTCTTACAGTTATTCTACTTACCTGCTTCTCTATCAACATGCCTGGTAGCTCTTTTGTTCCGTTTCCGAACTCCCAATCCAAGAGCACTGTTATTATTTTCTCTATTATTTTTAGTTAACAGGTTCTTCTCTCTCGACTGTTTTTTTGATACGATCTCACTACTCTGATATGAGTTAGGACTCGTATAACGAGTACTTTTGAGAAATACTTTTTACTTATTTAATTTATGCCGACTGTTGTTCTTGCTGGGTGCCTCATAGTACATGATCATCTTCTCCAGCGGAGAAATCTTACGGTTGATGTACAACTCGAGATTGATCTGGTCGACCCCTCTCGGTTTAGATTTGAGATTTGAGCGGGATGGTTTGGAAGATTGCATCGCCTATTTTTTGAATTCCTACTTGTTATTAATGCGCTGATATTCAAACTTAATACTAATATTTAATACTAAAATGAACAAACCGGAATTATACTTTATTCACTTTAAAATTCATTAAATTTAGATCACCCGGCTACGAATTTATCAAATCTTAAAAATGAATATCTTAATGTATTATCATATAGACTATGCTGATGAATTTGTAATTGCTAATATAAAATATAAGATAACTTATGCAGGATAGAACACCCCTCGGATATCGTATTAAAAAACAGCGTAACAATTATCTCAATGAGGATCAACTGCAGGATGATGAAGACGTATTTAAAATGTCTATTCACTCTTCCAGTAACAAGAGTCCTAACAAGCAAACAGAAAATAGGAGTAAACGCAACGCATCGACTGCTAATAGAATAAACGACGCGGAAAGGATCTCGCATCGATCTAAGCGTAGTCCTCAACTTGGTAAAAGTAATGCTTCTTCTAACTCGCTCTCGGGCAGTCGTCGTACCAAATAATCTGAGAATAATAACTAAGGCCATATCAAATAGTTCGCGAACGTTAAACAATTGCTAATGATCAAAGCATATGATAAAAAGCTGTTCAGAAAAGTTACAGCTTCTAATTAGGCCAATCGCAATTTCCTTAAACTTGGGGATATTCGTACTGACCCTTTTAGGAAATAGACTTTCAAGGTTATGATCGAAAATTTCAAAGAAATCACAATAAGAATCCGTCATGGGTATAACAAAGTGCTAAACAAAATTTTATTCCAGTAAACAAACACATCGGCAATAGTGACCCTTGCTCATGTACAGCCTTTACTTGAGAAAGTAAAATAATAATCCGATATGATGTACTACAAACTGAAAGAATGCCTTGATGCGCATGATGCTAGAGAGTTTCGTCATCTCTTGCTCAAGTTTTAAACATTCTTAAATGCAGCTTCTTAAATTTAATAAATTATTCTCATTGTAAGCGAATCGAAGCATAAAATCGATAATCTTTTTAAAAATTTGGAAAAATAAAATCATTTAGATGATAAAGTTAATCACGAACGAAAGAAAGGGATAAAGAAAGTTAGAAATGCAGTCAAAGATTACGGAGATGATGGAGTATAAGCTAAAATTCTAGACAAAGTATAAGCGGCAATTAATTAAATGGCAGATAAAACTCTTGAAGCGTACTCAAAAGTTACAGGGGTCAGAGGACTAATGATGCGCATCAAGTAATGTTTGAAGCAAAATAAATAATTTTACGAGTTGGATGATATACTTAAAATGAACCAAATATTTAAATAAGTCTTACATGAAGCATAAAGTTATGAAAGATTTGCTGATAAATTTATGGAAGAAGGAGACATCATTAATGACGATTTGCGTCAATGCATTTTGAAATACAAATAAGAAATTTAAATTAATAGAGATGCAGTAAGCACTATGCAAATGAAGTTCATTTCAAACGTTCTTGAAGCATCAGTACAAACATTTGAAGCCAATTATTCTGTTTGTAATGCTTTAGACTCTGAAATGACCCAAGATTTTGAGAAAATGAATGGCTTACTATAATCAATTTGTGGGTTGATTTCCAACTAAAATATAAAAGCAACTATAAAATCAATGCTAAAATAAATCAACCATAAACTAAAATAAGCAGACAAACTTATTAAAAAGCTCAAACGTGTCCCTAAATCAATCGCAATTGATACTCAAAAAGGATATGCTAATTTATAAAAAATTCAATAACTCGTCAATAATTACAAATCAACAATATTTTAGATGATTGAGCGTGAATAAAGAGCCCATCGATAAATAACAAAGAGAAAAATTAAGAGACAAAATATTGATTAAGTAGATTTATAACAAAAATGCATATCTAAAGTTATTTAATTAAGCAAAAAACTAAATGACTCAAATCGAAAGACTTCAATATAAAATTGTAAAGCTTTTCATCAAATCGGTGATAATAATAAAATTGAGCGACTATCATCAGAAATTGGTGATATTAAATTCTACAAACAATTTAAGAGTTTGAGTGCTGAAGTATAAGAATTGTCTCACGCCAACTAAATAGGATCACTAGTATAATCATTTGTTACAGAAAGTTCTATTTATCAAATAAGTTCTTTACTAGTTGACTTACATCAAATTGGTTTTTCCACTTCTGAGTCAAAAATCCTTCAGAACTTATAGAGTATTTCCTCAAAGTATAAGGCCAGTTAGTTTAAGGGAAATCAGATGCTGTAGATGTTCATGTAGAGACTACTTGCTGTGGTATTGTCGAAAGGTCTAGATCGACGTACAGTGCGAAGAATAGATAATAACCGTTAGATATAATTCCCCGAAAATCAGCACGATGTTTAGTCTCTCAGGCGTGACACAACCTATCTAAAAACAGTATCATCTCTGCTGCCTGCCTCATCATGTAAAACAAAAGTATAGTAAACTTATAATGTTATGGAACAGTTGATTGAAGGTATCCGCATCAGTGAACATTTGAAGTGGAACCATGAGTAGTTGTATTATGTTGATAGTGAAAAAATATTTAAAATGGTAGAAAACATGTTTGAAACCTGCTTTAAAGTCAAATGTAAATAACACGAATAAGAGACTGAGCTTACTAATTTTCACAATAAACTGAAAAAGATACATTAAAATCTGAACAAAGCAGAACATAAATAAAAAACAAGCGGATATAGTACAACAAGAGTATAAAAAGTGCTACAGGTAATCTCAAAATATCAAAACATTAATAATAAGATGATGTAGCAAGTGAAAAAGATTCAGAATTTATAAAAACATGAGGGATACGCACACTTTGTCTTTTATTTGTGCGAGTATTTGAAATCAACTTGTCAGTCTTACTATGCAGCATTGAATAAGAACAATAATGTAATTTGGGTTAGTAAACATTTTGATTAACCGTCAAAGTTGAGTCACTTTGGGTCAATTATAGGACTGTCACAGTTAAAAGCAGGTGAAATAAGCCAAAAGTATAACTAAAAATCACCAATTATTGCCAGTAAAAAAGAGTAAAAGCCTCAACCAGTCCCTCAACCCAAAAATGTCAATAAAAATAGCAAAAAATAAGCAATATAAGATGAAATGGGTGAATAAATTAACGAATAAACTAACAAAAGTGGATAAATTGCAGATGATATCATGGATGAAAATATTGACTAACAGGCAAGCTAACCTATGTAAGATATGCAATAATAAATGGGTGATGAAGTATAAGATGAGATGGCTGATTAAGTTGGAGATTAAGTTGCTGATTAAATCGAAAACTAATAAGGGATGATCCTTGAAGCTGATTAAAATATTATTAACGATTTTTAGGATGCTTAGTTTATTGGAAGTAAAAAGAAGCAAAATCGTCCATCAGCAGCCAAGAAAGAGCATCCTACAATAAATACTACACAAAAACCATAAACTACAATCAGTAATTCAAATACAGGTAAGGCACCAGTAGTTCAGTAAGTAAAGAAACAAGAAGAGCCAGCAGTAGTAATTAAATAAAAGAAAGCAAAGTATACTTTTTAAATTTTCAAGTATATTGAAACTCTTGAAGATTTGGAAAAATTAATATCCAAAATTAAGAATTTACGTAACAATTTTTGGAAGAAAGTCGACATGAAAATCGTGGAAAGTTATTTTAACAGAGATGGTAAAGTTAAAGAAATTTAAAAGAATCTCAATAATGAGCTTGACAAATTTATTAAAGGTTAGTTTGTTGCTGAGTTCCAAAATAGTATTAAATAACAATAAGATTATAAAACTGTGAAAACATAAATATAATAATTGTAATGTCAAAAGTATGCTTCTTTATGGAAAATTCTAAAAAGCATAAATGTCAAGTATAGCTGGTTGATAGGATTCAATAAATAGTTAATAAAGCTATCAATTAAAGATACTTAAAAATGGTAGCCTTCTAGCTGTATTAAATAATACATAAAAACATAACTATCGATATCAGGTTTGAATCCTTAAATATTCAATTTTGGCTCATATTTGGATCAGCTAATCACAAATTCGCTTAACCTATAAACAAAATATTAGCTATCTGACAAAACACTGCAGCTTAAAGGGTAATAAATAAAAATAAAGATCAATTAGTGTTAAAAAATATTCAATTAATATGAAGACTTTAGTAAATTTCCTGATGGTATCAATTTGCATGAAACCATTGTCAATATGTGGCTAAATTGTCTATCATCAGCTGATAATGGTAAAATTGAGATCAAAATTAGTGATAAATTAATTAAAGATCTGAAGAAGCTTTAATTAACTAATAATTATACAAACTATCTTTATTATTTTAACAATTTGAAAGATAAGGGTAAAATATTGATTGATAATCTATAAAAACACAAGAAAAAATTGCAAAAGATATTCAGTAGCTTAAATAAAGACAACTTGTTTGAATCAATAAATGAATTAGTCTTGATCTATAAATGTAATGCATCGACAATTATAACATATGAAAATAAGCCAGTTATAGTTCGATAATCCACTACTAGTACTAAATCGAATCCAAAATAGTAAATAGTTAAACTAATGCTGATTCCTGAAGACAAGAATCAAAATACATTAAACCCATAAAAACTCCGTTAAAAGTTAAAAAAGAAACCCTAATTATACGCATAGCACCGTTAATAAATATGTTCAATATTATCGCTACTATAGATATAATCACATATCTGGCCATCACCTATAGCTCTAAACATCAGCTAAACCCGAGATTAAACAATCAATACTATTATCAGTTATGCTTCTAATGGAATTATTAAAGATGCGCCTGAATAACTATAAAATATGCAAGAAATTAATAATTGTATTAAAGTTATCAATCCTTAACCTTTTGTTTTCTAGTATGTTGTCAAAGATAACTAACACATTATGGATAGGGAAAATAATATATAGTATTATAAATAAGTTAATAAAGTATTAGACAGCTATTAAAATAAGAGAAATATTAAGTATTAAGTTGCAGATACAATATTTGAGAGTTTAGCCGGTATCTAAGACGGCGATTCAAGTGTCACTAGCCAAGTATTTGACTTTACTGAAACTCTATCTCTAATTTTAAAATAAAAACTGTTTACATAGAACTGGAAAACAATATTCAGCAATCACATCCCCACTCAAAACAAGATCGATTAGGTGAAATTAAAAATAGACGGATAAGTTAGACTGTTACTCTCCATAGCATAGGATCCAATATAAATAACAGAGAGTCCGATACATGCTATGGACCAAATCCAGTCTAAAATTTAATTAGTATGTAAATGGTTTAAGGAGTACAAACAAAAGTAGAAGAAAGACTTACAAAAAATTAAATTTTGTTTATGTACTGACTAAAAGTGTGATAAATAATACAGTTTCTTTGTGGGCGAGACTAAAAATCATTTATAGGACTATTTTAAAAAACTAAATATTAGTCACGCATAGTTAGGAAAGAATTTTGAAAATAAATCAACTTCAACTTAATTTTTAAACTCAACAGTCTTTCACGTGGGCAAGTCAATAGCGAACGTCGGTAAGAATTTGTCAGAAGTGGACTAAGCTTTAATGCAATAGTTCATTACCCAATACAATTTAGTGCATATAGTGAAAAAATAAGAAAAGAATCGTAAACTAGCATAGCTCAAGTAGAAACTTCTTAAATTAAACAGCAGAAAATCCTAAATGCTTAAGTGTGTTCAAGATGTGTTAGTAGCATTTAAAAATAATCACAAAATTCAGAGAGTTATCGAGTAACAAATTAAAGCTTTAGTTGGAAAGGATTTGACATAAATGAATACTCAACAAGCAGAATAAAAATAGAAATTAACAGAAATTAATGTGAATAATACATAATATTCTAAATTTGGAAATTGGGTGGTCAATATTGTTGGTAAAAATTATAAATTCCCTCTGTGTCTGCTTATGGATAAGTATAATAATCAGGAAATGTTATGTATTATTGTCAGTAAAGATGATTAATAAATAAAGAAGTGTTTAAAAAGCCTTTAACTCCCGGCTTAGTTTAGTACTGTTGAAACTAAGCCTCATTTTAAGAAAATTCAATTAGATAAGCAAAGCTTTTCATTTAAATTAGATGGCACTTGCATTACAAAATAATAACTTACAGAGTTTAGCTCTGAAAATTATGGTATTCTTCCTCCAGATGATGGTCATGTCTAAACTTTTGTTATTGGAATATATCAGATTAAGAATGAAGATGACATTGATTTGTTAACAATTGAACCAATTTCATCAAGCTTGCTAGAGCTCTCAAAAGACATACCTATTAATTTGAACCAAAATTCAATTAAAAATGACATATAAATCAAAATTTTATAAGTGAAACACAAAAGCGGATAGAAGATTATATAAGACAATATATTGAGATAAAGAAAATCATAAAAACACAGCAGAATTAGTATTAATAGTGTTATTTGTGCCAGCTCTTTATCTAAATGGCTTAAGGCATAGTTAGTTAAGCTTAGAGAAAAGAAGTAGATAGAGCTGCAACAGTTTATTCTTCAAGAAAAACAAGAAAGAGAATTACGAGAAGCGAAATAAAAGAAATAGAGGGAATAAAAATAGTAAACATAAAGATTGAAAGCATAAGCCAAAGCTAAATAATAAGAGGAAGACCGATTAATTAAAGTTGAGGCAGAAAGAGCAGCAAATTAAATATCATCAAAGATTACAAACTTTTATATAAATGAGGAAGACTAAAACAAAAAAATCACCCCCAACCATTAGTCTCCATCCTCTACTCCGCAACCATAAACATCATTGAATGCTAAAAATAATTGACCCGAATTTTCCTCTGAATTATGTTATATATATTTTATTAATTTACTTCTTAAGATAATATTCTATTTAACTAGGTTATTCTATGATTGTCGATCACCTAAAGACTGGAAATAGCAACAAAAATAAAAGTTAGACTGTCTTAAAGCGAGTATTGTCTTCCAAAAGTTTTAATAGGCTTACCCATACTGATATCAGCTAATTTCTGAACAATCATGAGCTTATTGACTGCGCACTATCTATGAGTATGAAAGTCAGCTACTAAAAATTAGTAAGAATTTATCTGATATTGTTCCAAGTGTGTACATCGAATAGTGAACAAACTGTGACAAATAATTTTGTTACCCAGTATAATTTCTAGAAAAAACTGTCTGAAACTTGTTCAAAAATATAATGTAATAAAAGTTAGAAAATTATATTGAAAAAGATAGCTAAATTCTTAGACAGTTTCAAATATAAAATTTGTATAAAGACTCAACTGAATAGTTTGGTTAATTAGTATCATTAATTTCGGCAAATAGATTCCACAGCAACTAAATCTTAAATTGTTTAAGGATGCGATTTAATTCGTGAGTATATTTACAGAAGTATTCAGGATCTTGGTATTGATATTGAGTCAGCATAATGGGATCAAATGAATGATCAGGTTTTCGAGAAATTTTATGTTGAGAAATATTCTGAGATATGTACGATTTTCAAGCGCGTGAATTACATAAATAGCGCCATTATGAATTTGCCAGTTTTTGAGATTTCTCCTCAGCTTCGTAAAAATATATAGAAAAAATATATGACCATCCAACGGAAAAAATGGATAGTCTGTAACTAATACGAGGACACAAGCGAAAGCCCAATTTAATCAGTCTGTGAACTGAAAATTAATGAGGAAATTCAAGAAGCCAAATAATAAAAAATTATACAAATTCCAATTCTGAACGTGAAGAAGAGACTCAAAGCTATTAATAATGTTATCAATGAAATGAGGGCTTCCTTACCTTCATCTTGATTTCTGTTTTTATCAAGCATCTAATTTAATTAGGCCTTGGCAATTTTATTTGGATCGACTCTAATTATTATTATATGAGATTCAGACAATATTTCAAATTAAATTTGGGACAATAATTTAGATTCACAACGGTTAACTTTAATAAATATTAATTTCAGGCGAATGTCCCAGAACCCAGGCCACCGAGTCTTTACCCGTCAAGCAGCCAAACTCAAGATGGAGGAGAAGACTCAAAACACCCTACTCAACACCTCTGAGTAGTCTTCATGCTCGTCTGATACAGATAAGTAAGACAGACGCAATGATGCAAATGTGCTGACCAGCAAGCGTCACATCGTTGTCAAAGAGAAGCTGACTTACAAAAGCACGACCTGCACATCCAAGATCAGAGGCACTGAGAAGCTGAACCGCATGCGCTCCACTATCGTTAGCATGTATTCAAAATTTCAGTTCCTGTTTGAACTTCGTATGGAATCTTTGTTCCTGGCTATCGATATTTTTGATGCTTTTGTCAGTAAAAGCTTAGAGCAGCATAACGATTGTGATGACCTTTGTGCGGAACTCAACGATATTTCAATCGCCTGTTTTATGATCGCCATCAAGTACGAGGAGATCTATCCACCCTCGCTACTGCAGGTGCAACAAAAAGTGAAAAATTGCATGGACTTCAAAGCCTATGTCTAACTGGAGATCAGAATATTGAAAAAGTTAAATTATATCGTAACTATGGATTCGCCCCTGAAATATTTTGATGTAATTTTGTGTCCAATGAACCCATAAAGAAAATCATATGTCTACTTGTACTTGTAATTAGCCACATTGAACCCTGATATTAAAAAACATTACACCTGGAAGTAAATAATGTACGCTATTAGCATACTATTCTTGTCATTTACTTCAAGCTTAGAGTTAAGTTTACCTGATAAAGTGCACATTATTCTTAAGAAACTGATGATTTAAAGAACTAGATTGGAAGAAGGCTACTTCTGGCTGCACAAGAAGTATTCCGATTCAAGGTTTCATTATATGGCCTTGAAGCCATATTATATCGGTTAGGATTCACGACAAGGGTATGAGCTATGATAAATCGAGTTAAATTTAGTTTTTAATTATTAAACTACTATAATCATCATATCAGCAGATTAGACTCAAATAAGCTTGACAGTAAAGATTTAAATGGAAAGAATGAAAAAATTAAATATCAAGAATTTCGCAATATTTCGAGCTCTCGTTTTATATTGCGAAGCTAATTAAGGTTTTTCTCATATTTGACAGTAAGACGACTCATTTCATGATCAACCTTTTCGATTTAGTTTTAAATTTTGGCTTTCTTTTTAAATAGCATCATTTCCTTGAGTTCGTTCTGCGATCTACTGGTCTCACTACGGAACTTATTCTGATTCAGGTTTTTATCTGAGATGGACTTTAGAAATACATGGTTGCGTTATTATTAATACAGAGATTTCTTAAGCGACAGCTTATTTATTTTTAGCTGTGGTAATTCATTATCATGCACTTCTTCCTTGATCTGCTCTTAATTACACTTCCTAAAGCAAATGAGCTCGCATGTACTTTCACTTCGTTCTCTTATTTTACTGTAGTGATAGCTTTTATTGTTGGGAGGGCTTGATTTATATTTGTCGTACGGGAGTGACATTTTTGTATTTTTATTATTATGTTTACAGTAGTTAAAATTAAATTCCATAACATAAGCACAATTATTATTTGATTGCCTGTTTATTAAATCCTCGATTAATACATATCTGAAGACTCTTTTTCTGTAAATAAAAGGAAAATTGTTGGGTTGACATTATAAATTATAAAGCAAATAATAAATGAAACAGAACTCGCGAGTGCTAGATACCAAAACAAATAACATAATAGAATGGTTGAATAACGATTTAGCTCAATCATCTCAGCTAATAAATGATAGCGAAGTAGAAAATTAGATCACTGCACTTATTAATTATCGGCAGAATAAAATGTTTTACTTCTTCACAAATGATCTTAACACATATTTTCGCACCATTTGGGACAATATTGTCGAAAGCAATGCTGAAGTTGAGGGTATTGTCTTGGATAAAATGGCTGATCGGCAGAATATTGTTGAGATGGATCTGCTTGAAGATAGACTCAAAATTATATAAAGAGCTCCAATTCTACCTATGGACTACGATTAAGAGACTAGAAATAGTAAACTTACACTGTTAAAGCAACAATCTGATAATTTAAAAAGAAAAATTAATGAAATAAATGATAACTTAGAAGCGAATAGCGAGAATTAGACGAAAGATATGAGAGATTTATATACAAAACTATATGATTAATAAAAAATCAAGTAAACTGAATAAGAAATAAAGCGATATAAATAAGCTCAGAAGTAAAGAAGAAAAAAGTTAGAATAGCAGCGTAAAAAGTAATAAGAAGAATTACTAAAGAAAGAATAATAAATTAAACAGCACTAATAATAATTGATGAAAGCAAAAAGATAAGAAATACTACGTAAAAAGAAGTAGCAAAGCGAAAAGAGACAAAAGTAAAAGTAAATACGATAACAAAGAAATACATAGTATATGAGAATACGAAAATCCATAGATGAAAAGCCTCCCCTGTACCAAAAAATATATGATGGATTCTCTAAAAGGTATAATTAATAATAAAATGAGCGACTAAACAGAATGCACAGTTAAAGGAAGCATTATCTAGAACATATTACTTCTAAGCTGCTATAAAAACATGAAAAAGACTATGATTAGCTTCGAATTAGAAAATAGCGATAGAGACAGGAAAGAAAAGATGCGACTGATCATGAAGCAAAATCTAGAGCAAAAGTTCACTCTTCATACGAGCTTAAGAAGGCAGTAGATCCAAAGTAAATATAGAAATAGCAGGCGAAATAGAAAATATAAAAAATGAAACAATATAGATCTATTGTAAAGTAGAAATTCAAACCTAAAATTGATTAAGATAAAAGAAAGTAGCTGATGAATATGATTGAGGAAATGGAATTGGGGAGAAAACATGTGAAAAGAGTGAGACTCGATAATGGGTCCGTCATGTATGAATAATTAAAACCAGCAGATGCAAAGATGATCGGAATGAGCTATTTATAACAAGCCAAATAAATGGCAGCCAGAGCAAGATAAAAAAAGAAATAATAGAAAGACATTCCTTTATCAGATCCAAGTAATTAAATAAAAAAGCCAATAAATTATCTGTAATAGCTTCGTAAAAATAGACCACTTAAAGCAGAAAAGTCCTCTTTCGTTTAACGCAAAAACATGAGCTTTGATGATAAAGTGAAGAAGGTAATGCAATAGTCTGAAAAATTAACAGAAATAACAAAGCAAAATGAAATGATGTTAAAGTTTGGAAAATTTAAGACTTCATAATAGATTCTTGCTTGTAAATAAGAAATTGATCAAAACTATTTAGACATCGTGAATATGAAGTTAAAGCTAATACTTAGTCAGCACCAAAAAGATGATGATAGCTAAACGGAGAACGGAAAATATTGACTTTAATAAAATATTAATAACGCACGACTGGTGGATTATTCATATCATTTTTATTTTTTCTATTTTTTAGTTGTAGCGTTAAGGAATCGTTTCTCAACGTCTTTCCAGTTGACAACTTTCCATATTTGCTTGACGTAATCAGGTCTCAAATTTTTGTAGTCAACATAGTAAGCATGCTCCCAAACATCAATGGCTAAATTTACAACAAAAATTACTCAGGAGAGGAGTTAAACCAAGTGGAGCTAACATTTCTTGATTAGGCAATTCAAGGAGTCTGAGACTCTTGGCAGTGTTATCATAGGCAAGCCATCCCCAGCCTGAACCTTGAATGGGCACTGTCTTCTTGGTCATCTCTTCAATCAAGGCCTCGTAACTTCCATATTGGGCTTTGACTTGCTTGGTTAAAGCAGAGTTCTCATCAGGATATTCACCTCCTCCTTGGCCAATAGGTGCTAAATTTTCCCAGTAAATGGAATGATTAATGTGCCCACCAAGGTTGAATTTAATAGTATTAGTGAGGGTGACCATTTTATTGTAGTCGAAGTTGGCTTTAGCCTCTAAATTGTTTCATATTTACCTTCGAACTGCTCAATTGCTGTGTTCAGATTGTTAACATAGGCCTGATGATGCTTCTTGTGATGAAGTTCCAACAACTTGCTGCTCAGCACTGGCTCCAAAGCTGAGTAGTTGAATTTGAGCTCGGGTAATGCGACCTTGGCAATCGGTTGCTGAGTGGAGCTGAAGGTTCGGAGAACTGCGCCTGCGATTCTGCCTGTTATCATAGGATATGATTATTATACAGTATTTTTAGAAGCCCAATTAATATTACAAATATAATGCAAATATTGATATATGATAGTCTGATAGCCTCAAGAAAGGCAGTTTTTCCCTAGCACTTTTTTCAGCATTACGTTCTCAGCTACAAGCTGGTACACTCCATCGAGGTAACTTACTTCTTATAGGTGATGACCACCATCATTTTCTAACAATACATGAGAAACTGTTGGGTTAGTGATTAAGAATGTCCACTTGCCTTCAATACTTTTCTCGTATACTGTCGAAATATGAATTAAGTTTGGACTGCTGCAAGTTACCAGATTGGACTCGTATGGGTTTATTTACTATTTTCTCATTTTTTACAAATAGTGTTCCCAGAAATTGTTTTTACACTCCTGGGTGGCCTAACCATTTCCCGGTTTAAATGGCCACGTTTTCTATTATTCATAGTTCAACGTTGGTAAAGATGCAGTTGGACATTGATTGGATTCGTTTTCAGAGTGAGAGCATGTCGGGTTTTAAGCTGTTAGAATCCTTGCGACAGGTCGAACTGGGATTGGAGCACCTGAAGATGACATTTCTACAGAGCTTGATAACAAAGCAACTGAGAGAACAACTAAGAAAATGCATAAATAGCGACCGATATTTCCCCACTCAAAATCGCTTCGAGCCTCTTCTCTAACAAAGGGAATTTCCTCTAAGTCTAATTCTCTTTAAAGTAAATTAATTTCTCTGTTTGGAATGTCAATACTTTGAGAGACAGAATGAAGCTCATATGAAGATTCATGATACTCTTCTTCACTAGTTGAGTGTTCTGAAAGTTGAACTTTACATTTTCTACATAATTGAGAGTCAACTTGCTTTTGTAATTCTGTTACTTTGAATTATAAATCTTCAAGGTATTTTTTCTGTCTGTCGCGGGAGTGCTGAGCTGCTAATCTATTTTTTTCTTTTTGCATCTCTTTTCTCTGCTCTCGAGTTAAGTCCGGCCTATCGCTTGAATCCGCTTAAAGAAGTTGATTTCTACGCTCTGTAACTTTTTCCTTGCGAATATTTTTCTTCTTTCTGATTCGTTAAGTCCTTTCTTTATCGCTTTATAATTTGTGGTGGTGAATGCTAAGACAGGAAACCTTAAGAGTACTATCTTCTTCAAACATAAGTAAGTATATTAATTTAACAATTATAAGGGTTCAATATATAATTGTATTATAGCTGCTATGCTATTGATTACCTAAGCATCAAAATGACCCATCGACTTGCTGACCGATTATAATTTTAATGTGTGCCAAATTGCGGCAAATGACGTGTGAGCAGGTCATTGATTGTAATTGTAATAAGTGTTAATTAATTATATTTTTATTTTGAATTTGTTATAGAAATCTGTTATATTACCTATAAGTCTTCCACATTCTTGCTTCATGTTAAAAGCATAATTTTGAGAATTTATAATCATTATCGCATTTTTTTGCAGTCGTATCACATCCTTATCTTTGACTTTTTAAGCAAAAGCTATGCTATCATTTGATAGAAAATGAAAGCTGCAAAGCTTATTAAATAAGGGCATTAACAAACAAACAAAAAGTAGTGACAACTAGTCAAGTATAATCGATATCGATTAATTTTAAAAATTGTTAAAAAATCATCATGTCATTTACTGATTAGTTTTGTGAGATTTTTATATGAAACTCATCAACCTTAGTTTACGAGAATCGTACTTTATTTCCAAAATTAATTATCTTCTTCGGTAATATCGATTATCTTCTAAAAATACAATTAAAAAAGAATATATAATATTGTATCGTATATAAATAAGTGAGAAATTGAACACCTCAAAGGAGTATAAAATCCACAATTAACACTAAGACAATTTAGAGTTCGATATAGATTAGCAACGATGTCAGTAAAAATATGAATAAGAAAAATCAAAACTATTTGAGAGAGGTAAATTATTAAGGATGGGTTAGGCTTAAGAGTAACTTTAGCCTATATTTTAAATGTATCTGATAGTTGAATATCCTAGAGTGGAAGATATGCTTGGGATAATGTTGGCGTAGAAAATGCGAAGATATGATCCTCCAAGCTTTACTGAACTTGCTAGTAGTCCATATCTCTCTCAGCTCAATAATAGTATTTATTTTGCCCTCGGTTGCCTCCACAAAACTAGTCAGCTCAATTTTAGGGATTTGCAAATGCTTTGATAATTTGTCCATAAATTTATCGTTTTTTCTGACAAAACTTGCAAAGGATCTCATGAAATTTTTGACTATATTTTTCGTTTCACATGGTTTCGTTAGTTTCTAATTTTATTAAGGCTCAGAGTCCACCTAATATTTGAAGGGTTTCCTTTCCCTAAGCCTGCGAGCCGCTCCCCGAGCTTGATGACCTTCACTTGATTTGATATCATTCATTGAATTGTGGGATGATAATTTTTAGTCCGATTCCTCTGTGCTTGTTGTTGCAAGAAGAATCTAACTTTTATCCAGTTATTTGGAGTCTAGCACTGTTTCTATAGAGCAGGTAGCAGAGCAGTGCTCTAGACGAGTAAAAACGGATACAAAATTGTCCATATTTTAGCTTTATCTGGCGGGAAGCACTCTTTCACCGGAACCAGATTACCGAAGTAACCGCACTTTAATTTCGGTCTATTTGCCAGGACGCACCGATTTGAAGGCAGAAGCACCCAACCAATAGCGGGAATCATATGAACTCTGGTGATGTAGCATTACCAATTATAGAATACTGTTCGGGAATTATGTATTGAGATATAACAAAATCTATTTAAGAATTACAAGCGTTACAAGTATTGTTTAAAGTGATTATCCTTTGCAACATGCAAATCATAATTTCATGAATATTTAACTCGATTTCCGTACCCTTGGTCAATACTGCATGACACTCCGTGAAAAATAATGTTAGTCTGCTCAAGCTATTAGGCTTAAAATTGAACCATCTTGAGGGTTAAGCTCGTTTTAAACGTCCATTAGAAGAGAGAAAGCAGCTGTTAAGATTTGGACAAGCTCGTAACAGTCCGTTTTTATTTGTTAAAGCAGGTTATAATTGCCACATCAACAATATTGGCAAATTACGATAACTAATAAATTATTGTTCACGTTATAGTATACATAGCAATAAAAAGTTATGTAATGAGAACGCTCTCACTAAGTTACGTTTTTAGTTTTTATAAGCAAAAATAAAAATAAAATATTCATACAGACAATATAAAACAGTGTCATTCAGCTTTAGCTTCCTTAAGTACTAAATTTTGACAAAAATGGCTGCGAATTTGCAATAAAAATTTACAAATTTTCATCTCGAATAATTCTTGCTAAATATAACTAAAATTAGAATTGGAAATTTGTATATAAATTCATGAGTTAGTAATTCGACCATGCGCGCATTAGTTCCGATACAGTTGAGACATTGATTTTCATCCTTCCACTGTAGTCGGTGTTACCACATATTACGGGGTTCAATATAAAGCCCTACCGAATTCCTGAATAGAAAATCATAAGGATTTGTTATTTGACAACAATATAAAACATGAATACTTTTATTAAAGTTCAGAATAAGGTGATAAAGACGAGGGAATTTACATTGTTTAGTGTCAGCCTTGTACCATTTAATAACAGATAAGAAATACATGAGCATGTGGCCATGATGCGTAAAATGAGTCAACCTGAGTTTGAAAACCAGTATGTGGAAATGTTAGAACTCCTGTAGAAAGATATGGAAGCCAATCTGATTGCTAAATATTGTCATAATGAACTAAGGTGGTCTCAGCCTCGCATCAACAAAATGCTGGAAGTCGAACAAATTAGCACCCTTTAATAGTTTATGAATTACCCAAAGTTCAATCCTTTAGAACAAGTTAAGATCAAATAAATATGGAAGTTTTTAGATAAATACATAGCCAATCAATGATTCATCATAAACTATGGTAGTGTATATACTGAGTATTTTATAAATAAAAAAAATAAATATCTTTAGTAAAACTAGTATCAGGCTTAAGAGCAGGACATTTCCATTTGCCTCAACAAAGGACCGACTGACCTGTATAACTTGTTGCCTCTACTACAGAGTTATTTTTCTGCTTCTTATGACTGTAACTACGGTTATTAATCTTACTATTATTCTTATTATTCTGATTATTAGTATTGGTCTCGACTTCTTTGTAGAAGATACTCTTGTAGTTTGGATAATCGTAGCTATCTTAACTAGCTTTATTGATATTGTGGCATTAAATTATTGTCAATTTAGCATCTTTGATGTGAATAATTATGACTGTAATGATTTTAATTGCCTACATCCTATTACTCATATTATTAGCCTTCATTATCTTATTGATTCTAGTATATTCTGCTATCCATTTAATTGTATTCTTGTTCATTATCGCCCTGTTCTTCATCCCCTTATTCCCCTTATTCTTATTATTGTTGAGTGAGCCAGTTGCCAATATCATGACACTCCTGCAACTAATCCGCAAGCTATTCCTCCAGATTCATAATTTAATTACGTAGCTCCCATACACTAAACTTATGCCCATGTATATTCTACTTCTTAGACTGAATTATTGTGTCTAGCTGTTTCATTGCCTATATTACTATTATGCTTACTCTAGTGTGCTACTACACTGCTGCTGTATTACTAGCTTATAGTTTTTATATTTTTGATAATAAATGACCATACATCTGTGATGATTTTACCTGATCTTCGCTAAGTTTCGATACGCTTAGTTTCAGGTTTTAGTCATGTTGGTAGCACTTCAGCACATGCTCTCGCTATAAAGTTTTCTTGCCGATATTGAAGAAGATAGACTTAGTATTCTACACTCGGGGCTCAGATGCTAAGCAGAGCTGACTTCTGTTTTCGACTGTGCTCATTTCTTCTGTGCTATTATAAATTTAAAATCGAAGGTAATAAATCAGTCACAAAACATCCCCAAAGCAACAAATATGCAAAAGACCACAAATTGGCTCAATGGACAATAATAATCAACTTACTAGTAAAATAGTGATATTATAATTTCTAGTGTGCGCAATTTATACTAATTAATAAGATTTATTAATAAAATATTAAAGAGTTATAAGCGGTGCCGTTGATATAGTTTTTAGTTGATGATTGATCGAAGCACACGAGGAGTCAAGCCCATCTACGAAAAGGAAAACCAACAAAAACACGTTAACAAAAGAACTGATTTGCTGTCATCTCTGCACAATATTAAGCTGCCCCTTCAGCATTCTCAGAGCCTTAAGGAAAACTTTCAATCAGTCCCCTCCATTAATTCGATCTCGATGGAACCTATTGAGCAAATTAATTCGTACAGAGAGCTCAAGATGTTCTCTAAAGTATCTAGGAAAGAGCTGAGTCTGACTTAAGAGTATTGTAAGACTTATGGACCGCAAGTAGAAAGTGCACTAAGAAAAGATATGATAAAAGGCAAATTTTTAACCAACCACAAAATCGATGGTGTTTTGCGAGCACGGATGCTAGACTGGATGGTCGAAGTTATGGGTTCATACCATTTCCAAAACAAAACTTATTTTGCTGGCATTGAAATCATGGATCGATTCTTCGGAGCTTGCCAAGATGTACTAGTACCCACCCAGCTACACATTATTGGAGTTCAGTCAATGTTTATCGCTACTAAAATGTAGGAAGTGTATCCCTTGAAGATGAAAACCGTATTCTAAAAAATCGCACACAAAAAGATCTCAATTCAAGAATTAAGTGATATGGAATGCAAAATAGCACAATAGCTTAACTTCGCACTAGTTTCATCAACTATTTACGATCTCGCTATTACAAAAATTAGTAGACATCTTACTGACTCTTAAACATATTCTGACTCAGTTATTAAAGAGCTGGAGGAAGTATGCGGATGCATCTCTAAGTTTATATACTACAATTACGACCTGGTGAGCAGCTACGACAGATAGACTATAGGCACAGCTTTGGCTAACATTGTGCTTGACATTTACAAACTAGATAAAATTAACAGACCTAGTGTGCTTTAACTTGAGTGCAAATAGGCCATTTTTGAATCAGTAATGAGTTTCAGAAGGAAGAACAAAGGACTCAACAACATGTACAAATTCACTGACAAGAAAATTTTAGAGTTAGTGGAAAATGCCATGTTGCCTAGCCAATGAATGATATTATTTATGATAGAGTGTTACTTCATAATTCATCAAAATGTATTAAAAATTAATGATAATAAACTTATGAACAGAAGTTGAACTTATTTATTGTGAACTTACTTATCGGCATATTTGATATTTACATTGAATTGCTCACATAATGATCAACATATTTGAATTATATTTTATATAACTTAAATGACAGAGGTGGATCAAAATCCAGCCCAGGAGTAAGGCTAGAGCAAGAACATAAAATCGTACTTGTCTCAGACTTCGACTGACACGTTTAATTAAATAAAGAGCCGCAAGATAGTACCTACTCGAAATTTGTACCGCATCTAGATAACCAAAAAGCGCAAAGATTTCAATCAACCTTATAAATTTAGTGACACCGAAGTCTAGAAACCTCCATCGTTTCCCAATTTCAAATAGGACAATCTTGGGCTTGTTAAAAATCTAGTTATGGAGATCGGGTACAAATTATATTATTTAGATTGCAGGGATCGTTGCCGTACACTTCAACTGGCTCGCAGACATTCTTCAACCGCAAAGTTAATAAGTGCTTACAAATTGATAGTATCTCAGAGGAGCCTGAGTTGAGTGTCAAATAAGATGACCTTATGAGATTTTTGTAAAACGTCTATCCTTAAATGGAAGCCACACTTCAATCAAATTAGACTTTAGATATTTTCCAGGATGATTTTGATGTACTGCCAAAAAACCAGAGTGGTAGCAAATAGAATTCATAAATTTCAAACGCAATCAAATAAACTAAAAATTTGTTTTACCTGCCTTGTAAAGGTAAGAAAGTATCTTGCATTCAATTTTTACCTTGGTTACCAAACAAAAGCAAAAATCCAATAGTCGCAGAGTCTTTTCTATAAAATTTGTCATTCGATGACAGAGTAATATTTTCAATGAAGTCCTCCAAATCCACAATATTGTTTTGGAATTATGATGATATGCACGCAATTGATCCACTCTTGATTTTAGTATCTCCATTGTAAGTTCTGACATTTTAGTTCAATCCCAAAGATCCCAATATCGTTATTGCAGGCACTATTAATGGACAGATAATAATGTGGGATTTGAAGAATGTATAAATTGGCCATCATTATGGAACAAACAAGAAGAAATCGAAATCATCATAACGCAGCAATATAAAATAAATCGCACCAGCTATATTATCCGCATTACAGGATCCATCATCAATTCAACCAATAACAGACACTATAAAAAAGAATGTACCATCTCATAAATCGCCAGTAATTTGCATAAAATGGTTCCCTTCAGGTTTATAATTAGATTTGAAAAAATCATATTCAGTTACTGTTAAAGCAGACGGTCATGAAATTAATCAGTTCGCATCGATTTCTTCAGATGGGCAAGTTTTACTTTGGGAGAAGAAGTTTCAAGATGCTCAGAAAAAACCTATTACCGATGTAAATATTGATTTATTTAGTTATCCACGTTCTCATGGAAAGCTGGTTATGGATTTCATTTGTTTAGGCCTGAAGGTGGAGGTCAAATGGGCGGTTCTGCTATTGCTTTTAAGAAAAATTAGAAAAGAACAATCTTTACTGGCACATCAGACCAAGGAGATCTGTTTGTATGTGATTGGTCAGCACGATCTGCAGACGAGGCTGGTAGCAAAAACTAAACTATTATTGGATTTTGGAACCACGAAAGGAGTTATCGACCTTGTGTTGCTTTGGATTTATTACCCTCAAACGAAGACATTGTCTTGACTGTCTACGATTTCCACTTCTGTGTCTGGAAGACCAATGTTGAAGTTCCTTTATTCACAAGCTTAGTGACAAAAGGGTCTTTCCATACTTCTGGATGCTGGAGTCCAACCAGAGCAGGAGTCCTCTTTATTGGTAAATCTAATGGAACTATTGATATTTGGGATTTCATGGACCAATCACACAAATGGACTATGCAATATTCTGTAGGCTCAGTTGGTATTTCTTCCATGAAATTCCATGAGCAGAACCCAAGTATTTTAGCAGTTGGAAGTCAAGAAGGATCTCTCCATATACTTGAACTGCCATTCACTTTGGTGAGAAAAATAGGAGATGAAGATAAAACTATGAGTTAATTCTGGAACAGAGAAATAGAAAGTGTAAAATACTTTATCAAACGATTTGAAAGTCGTTATGAATAAGCTCAGCACGATCGTGTCAAAAAGGATCAATAGGAACGATTAAAATTAGCCAAAGAGTAGAAAAATAACAAAAAAGAGGATGAGGAGAGCCAGGTTAATCACGAGTACCTCGAATTTTCAAGGAAATATTTAAATGATGTCATTTACGAACTTCCTCCTGAACAGAAATAGTAAAAATAAAAATAAGAAAAGAAACCAGCAGGTAAAAGGTGAGGAGCTTCCAATGATCTATATTAACTTAAATTCTGTTAGTATAACTAAACACAACATAATAATCAAGCAATTGACATATTTTATACGTCGATAGGTCTTTTTCTGGCACATTAATTCATTTTTCTTTTACGAGAGATCCAGTTATTGACCATAGGTCGAACTGATGCCCTATTGTTGACTTATTTTAAAGTCAAATCTATATTGGCGTTACTTTCCTTTTATTTTTTGCGAGAGTAGTTTGTATAACTCTTTTAATATGCTTGTAATGCACATAAAATTGATGCATTCTGCTTTGAAGCTTATTTTTAAAGTCGAGGTCTATCTTTACATTAAATTATCTTCTGTATATGAGATGTTTCCACTTATAAAATGGAGTACAGCTTTGATATTTGAACTTACAACGATTATTTTGGAACTTGAGGCACAGAGGGACGTGTCATCTTTTTAGCGCTCATGCTCACAGCTCTTTTTGGTCTGAAGTAACTATTAGCAGTCGAAATTGCTCGTGGTTGATTATTATCTTATGCTAAAGGAGTTTACTTTTTTTTGTCCATACTAAGCTAATTTACTTTTGGCGGTTCGACTACTTCAATCTTCTTCATACTATATGGTCTTTCCCTTGATGCTTATCTTAAATTTAATTTTTTTGAGTGAAACCCAGTTTTCGCTAGATCAATAATGTAAGAATAAAGCACCTACACATCAATAGGCGAGGATTTTACAATTTTGTTCAATTTTTCTTATATTTTTTTGAGGAGAATGTTCAGAAGCTGCTGGTTCTTAGATCTTTCCTTGAAAAATTCCATAATCTGAACAATCCGTACGACTAACTTTTCCAAGTACTTAATTTCTTTCTCATCAGTGGCCATATAATTTCGGTATTTACGGATCAAATGCTCTGAGTCTTCGATGGACTCATGAGGCATGTACTTGCTTTGAGCATCGATGGGGTTCTTATAAGAGGTGTCTATCTCTTCAAAGCGATCCTGAATAGAAAACGCGAATATTTTTATAATAGAGTTAACGTCTTCCACTTTGAATAGTCCTTATGGGTCCATCCTTAATATAGTAATTTATTTATTTTATCTCAACGCTCTTAAAGGTTATTTAATATTAATTATACTTATCAGGTTAGCATAAGAAAAATACCTCCTTCAATATCTCATTTATTATAATCATCATCTTGATTTTTATTTTGCCTTGAATTTATTCGGAAAATAATACAGTTTTCCATTTGTTTGACTTCTAATTAATAATAAGTTAATGTTAAAATTTACTGCCGAGCTCAGCTAGGAGTTCAGGCGAGCAAGCTCTCTAAGCTCATTGAAGGCCTATCATATTAATAGACAGGCAGGTCGATAAAACATGAACTACTCTGTTCATAGACAGCATGAACACTATAATTAAAGAACAAAGATAGGTCATGCCCATCATCATAATGATAATAAATACTAACATCAACACAATATAAATACCCCTTGCAATCGTCATTCCCATAACTTCTAGTCACCAGCCGGCCAACATTTATATAGAACAGTCTCTCACAGTCAACCCCACCATAATTATAATAATAATTGCCATCCACAATAGAAGCACACAGTAGTAAATAATCACTATGCCACCTGCACAACCCCAAAAAGAGTACGTAATGATAGCCATCAGCTGCAATGCCGTCACAGTCACAGTCATACTCGTAGTACTAATATTGGTAAATTCCATACATAGAAGCCAGTGCAACGTAGTAATTAATCAAAAACTAACAATGTACTCACGCAGGCTAACTAAAATATTATCAAGTAATCAGATAGAAATAAACAAATAGATAACAAATATGATTATAGTAATAACTACAGCAGTGTCAATCTGGAAAAAGAGACAGCCAGAAGATCATTTAATACTGGCATGGAAAGAAACAGTCATCAAAGTGCAAAACTAAGAATGTCCAGTATCAACAATTTATAGAATATTCAACGTAGAATTCAAGCCACTCTTGGACAACAGAATGCATTAAGAATTTGATCCCTATTTCATGATTTATTCTATTTTATTTATTACAAATGATGATATAATTGAATCAGTTCAGTTCATTTTCTTGAAAGCAATCACCTGCTCCAAAATGTAACGGATAATAGCTTTTGGATTGCCTCTGTTTTTGATCTTGTCTGAGATGCCTAAGATATCGCCTGCTTCTCGTACGAAATATTCGATATCTTTGTTTGCACATTTGTTGGTCAACTGGGCCAGTCTTACTTTTTATTGCGAGAATTAGTCATCTAAATCGAACAACTAAAGTGGAGGATTTGGTAGTTCTTTAAGAACTGGAGGAAACACTCCTGGAGCAAGTCCCAATAATGGCACTTCGAATTGAGGAACTATTAAAGTAAGCTGTTAATGCTTGACTTCCATGCTTTTGAAGAGGGCAATTGTTTCAGGAATCAGCTAGAAATCATATCTGAAGAGATTAACCTCGAACATGCTGGTGAAGTCTCTGGGTAACTCGTCTCCTTCCTAAATTAGTTTATTATTACATGGAAGCAACTCTTCAAATTATCAGCAATTTCGGCAATATCAGGGACATGATTGTACTCAATAGGCTCAGCATCCTCTTTGGTGAACTCAAATTAGACTTAGTTAGTGAGAAGGAACTTGATGAAAAAGTCCATAATTTTACTATTTTCTTCATTTTCAAAGAAGTCATCTGCAAACATTTCCACACTGCCTGCTACCAACAATTTACCGCCACTTTTGTTCTCGTGAATGGCTGCGATCGGTCGGTTGCTTGGATAAGTGAGTGGACCTGATGTCAATATTCCATAAGAAGGGACTGCCACATTCAATGTAGTTCCTTTAACGTAAACGAAATCAACTCCTTTTCTTCTCGACTCTTTTTGATATTATTACTCCTCTTCATCTCTCGCGCCCATCATGAAAGCATTATTCTTAGCTTTTGGCTCTTTAGCGTACCCATTAATAACTCTGGTGACTTCTTAGTTCAAAATTCCGCTTTGCACATATGCTTCTTTAGGGTGGAAATATTTGTAGAAAGAGGTCCTCACAACGCAATCATTGTTAATATGAATTCCAAATTTAGAAGTAACTTTATTTAGATTTGTGTTGTTTTTTTGATCTCCACCTTAATGACTGATAATCATCAAGTTTCCTCCACTTTCCACATACTTGATTAGGTTAGTGATTTCCTCAGGACTGAAATTCTACTTGGGTGCCGCAATAATGAACAGATTTGCTTTCTTTATTTTCTCTAGCTCGATGGGATCTTTATTGAGCCCAATCTTAAATTTATGCAATATGTACTTTGTGAATTTCCTTGTACTTCTTGGCGAACTTCTTTAAGTTAGATCCAGGGTTACCGTACTCCTGCTTGGAGGTGTCGAAGATTATCTAAATATCTTGAATCAGTTACTATTTTTTGAGCTGCACTCATTTTTAAATATAAATCAAATGCAAGTTTTATATTTCAGATCACCCCATTCTATTATCCATAATATTGTAAAAATAAAAGCAAAAAAATTTATGTCGCAAATTAATACTAATCATAAAAATGTATCTCTAAATCACTGTGCATAACTTATTTTTGAACTAATAATATTCTTTTATTCTTACATATCAAAATAAATAAAGACTTATAAATGAAAGCCGAAAAAGTAGATGATAATTTCGTGTGTTTGATCTGCACATAAGTGGCAAACGACGCCGTGTAAACTATATGTTGTGGTCAAATTCTATGTGAGCAATGTTCGAGAGATTTGATTAATAAATCTCATGATAATTGTCCAAACTGTCGCAGTAAACTTGGTGTTAAGACATCGGCATTAGCACGTAGGATAATCAGTACTATTAAAATACCATGTGAGTAGTGTAATTAACTTTTTGCTCACAAAGACTTGAAAAAGCACGCAAAGAAGTGTCTTAGCAGAACGATAAAGTGTAAAGACTGTCTCAAATAGTTTAAACTAAAAGGGATTATCGAACACATGAAGACATAACATATCGAAAAATTAACAGACTTGTGTTTGTAATATCAAGTAGGCAGTGAAAACTTAGATGAAGTGCCGCTTATGAAATCAGTCAGCTGCATGAGCAGAATCACAGAATCCAAAATCAAGAGTAAAGGTAAAGATATGCATCTCGGAACAACCGGAAAGTATTATTGCGGAGGACCCTTAATTGGCAAGTGTGGATGTTGTAATGGCTATTGTGGACCCAGTAATGGCTAAAATTGTGATGATTGCATGTAAGCAGACATGAAGAGGCTCAACCTGCCGCAAGGGTGTATGGTCAATACAGTTGGACTGGTTTGCAAGCTTGAAGATGATGGATCTTACAGTTGTGGTCGAATGAGAGGAGGATAAACATTTTGTGTCAAGGGTAATTCATGTCCTGACTGTAAAAAAGTGCAGAACTCGGTTAAATTGGGCAGATATAAAAGCATAAAGTGAAGTTGATTAAATAGATAAACTTAGTAATAGTGTTATTAATCGTATATAATATTGGCGCCACTTATGGACTACTTCAAGCACGTAAACGCCCACATTCAAGGTGACATGGACATTGACTCTGTGACACTCCCCAACCAAGATGCAATGGTCATTAGTTTCGGATACGATGATATCATATCGTGGAGAAATTTATCAAGTTCATCAAGTGACAGCATGGAGTTACCTTCTGGCCACAATTTTAAGAAAATAGCTCTACATCCATCGGGGGACAGATTTCTGCTTGGCGGTGGCACGAGCAAATCTATATACTAATACTCAATGGCAACTAAATCAGCAGGTACTCCTTTGCATGAGTCTTTGGGTTAAGTTTTTGATTTCAAGTACTCATCAACAGGCAAACACATCAGTATCGCATCAGGGTAGCAAAAAGTTGTAATCATAAGTACGGACAATCATAACAAAATGAAATGCAGACCAGGACACAGCAGCAAAGTGTACAATACTTTTTTTAGTGCCGAAGGTCGATATGTTGCGTCTATTGGCTAAGATAGTCACATTTTAATATATGAAATATTCGCTGACAAAGATCCTAAATAAATATTCCGTACAAAATATGCAACTGAGCCATTACCTCACACAATTCAAGGCTGTTTCTTGAAGATGAAATAAGGTTATCGAGTATTTGTACCCGGCCAGAGATAACTTTTCATTGTATAGTAGCTGATGACCCGTTGGGAGATCAAAAAATCAACAATTGGTCATACATAGCCTATTTTAGTTGCTCAAGCTCTAAATTAAAATATATTAGCCACTTCTTGTTCAAGGGACCTCTGCTTATGGTCTGTCGAGACTCAATAAAAATTAGTAAGTTTCGAAGACTGCCCGATGACAAAAATATTGCCTATACATAACAGTTTTGTAGGAAGCAAAAATGACGGAAATATTTATATCTACAACCGAGCATTGCCTCAGTCAGGATTACCAGCTGAAAGAATGAACTAAATTGATGATGAATAAAATGGAAGCAGAATAGACTTTGATAACCAGGAAGAGGCAAACATTGAGCTAGAGTATGGAGACCAAGAGAACGAAGAATAATAATAAATTCAAGAACTTTACAAAAGATCAAAGAAAAGATACGCTGATAAAATAATATTAACTTTGCCTCAGTTACCTTTGTCACGAGCAACATCATTCTTCGATGAGTCCCGTTTCGTGCACATGAACAGCCATGGTTACATAGTATAAACCCGTGAAGGAGATGAGCTAACACTATTTGCTTAATTCAACCGATAGTCACCATAAAAACAACCTCAAATTAAACAACTGTTTAAGGGCAAGTCTGATATTCAATATTTCGATATGAATAACAAAACAGTAGCCTATGCTAGCAGTACAGTCTATGGACTTAAAATTGATAGCTTCAGCAGTTGGGAAAAGGAGTGGACTGATATTCAAAGAATTGCACTCAGTGGAGCATGGCTAGCAGTGGCTAATATTTCGGAAATCAGAATTGTTGATATTTCTGGTGTCATTATAAGAACTGTTAGTTTTGATCGACCTATTGTTGAAATGCAAGCCTATGAAAATTTACTCGCTGTTGTCTATCACTAAGGCATACCCATGTATACATCTCAGCTGTTGACAATGAAAATATTTTCGATATCACCGATGCAAATGAACTAACTTCCAGAATGTCATGTGCCTTTAACTGTGATTGATGATGGTCAATCGAAAGGAACATTTTTGAATTGGTTCGGTTTCTCTGCAGAAGGAATGGTATTTTCACAGGATTCAGTTGGAGCAGTTCGATCATACTCTCTTGAGACAAATTAATGGACTCCACTAATTGTTGAAACACTGCCTGACTCAAGAAAGGCTTGGATTGTAGGAATTGAGCATTACTAAATTAAATTTTGGAGAACAACCGACTCTGAGCCAGAACCAACTGTAAGGCCAAGACTAAAATAAAAATAAAGCAGGTTGATGATGACATCTTTAATGTAGAATCCATAATAACTTCAATCACTACCTCATTTACTCTGGAAAAGGTACTGCTTAGATCATGAAATGGCACGATGGCGTCTGTGGTCAAAACACAAAATAGGTCGCACATAAAAACATATATCATATAACTTATCCAAATCAATTTTGAATGAGAAGCAACTGTACGATGAACATTTAAAACTCGATCTTGAGTTCTATGCAGTTATCAAACACTATATTAAGACTCATCAAATTGAGAAAGCATTGGGTTCTGTGAAGAGTTTTATTAGAACCATGCAAGCTGGGAAAAATCTGGTTGATCTATTCGATTAGTGCAATCATAGAGCAGAAGCTATTTAATTGGAAAGTTTCTATGAAGAGAAAGAGAGAGAATTGTAATACTAGTCAATGCAAGATCTTGCTTTATAGGATCTAAAAGCAAAAGTGAAGATGACAATAGCATCAAAGAAGAGCAATCCGATGGATCCTAAATTCCGCAACGCAATTAAATCGCCTATCCCTTACACAATCAGCTCACAGCCAGTAATTATTAATTTATTTTAGTCACAAAACTCTTCGATGGTGATGGAAGATATAACTCACAAGTCACAATAGCCTTCAAAAGTGATGTCAGTAGGTGATGAGGTAATTTAAAACCCATTCCTTAAGAAAAAATCGACTAGTGATCGGCAACAAATGTTAGAATAACACATTTAGAAATACGCGGTAAAGAAGAAAGTGTAAGAAAAGAAGGGTAATAAAAGCAAATTATGAAGTAATAAAACTGCATATTGATGTGAATATTATATTTTATATACGGATCTTTTACTGTAATTTGAAAGAATTTACACTAATATTTTCAGGATATATAATGAGCATACACATATTATACAAAGTATTATAATAGTATTGTAATATAATGTCAGCACAGCGTGGCATATCAACCCATTTAAACAAATTCTACTAAACCGAGCTACGCACATGCTAGACCCCAACTCAATCGTTGATATCATCGCTATAATCGCTAAACACAATCGCAGGCCAAAAACAAGACAGTCTAAACCTGGCAATGTAATCACGAGATAAAATATCAGCACATATCAGTTATTAATAAGCACTTTAGTTGAAACAGAAAAAGTAAGTGTTGAATAAAAATGAACAAATATTGAAAGTAGTGCAATTATGTCGATAAATTGATATATGCATTGTTGGATTTTAGGATAATATTTAGGAAAATTAAGTGTATTAAAGTAATAGATTGAAGGAAACACTTGCCAATTTTAAACAGTTATATGTTCTACTTTAAAAATTGGATGAATAGTTCACGATGATTAACAACAGTTTGCGTAAAAGTGATAATGACTTCAACTCAGAATAGGCAAACATTTTGAAGACAACTTATTACAAATAGTTAAAACAAAAGTGTTACAAAGCAATGGTGGATTTGTTCTACTCGCATAATCGTACCACTCGTCTTGAGAAAAGTCTGGAATATTTTAATTTGCCTATGAGAATTGCTAGAAACGATAAAATGAATATGGGTAATGTATAGTAACCTGCCCAACCTGAACTCAGTGTAGAAGCTAGGCAGAAAGATCCTATGTACCTAAAAAATGCATACTGTATAATAGAGGCGTTGTTTTGTGAGTATTGCTCTTACTGCATTAATAAAAAAATAGACATGTTATTAGGAGACGACGATGTTGTTGATTCGTAAATCATTAACTAAAAATAGGCACATGATACAGGCAAGTAGTTTATTAGTCCATTTTTTACCAAATTATGGCGAAAAATTAACAAATCGATTGTCTACATTTTCATGAACTCGCCTGATATTAATTAGGAAAATAGCGCTTATCAAATTGATGAACCAAACTGGCTGTTTGAGTATTTATAGCAGACATTCAAGGTCAATTACAATTTTATTGCCGGTACCATTTTAGAAATACTAAAATCAGACAGTGAGACTAAGTAAATTGTAGAATACATTCAAACATATTTCGTTGCATATAGCATGCCACACTTCTTTCTGAAGTCCATAATAATGAGATTAGAAACGGATATCAGAATACTCAAGTAGGCAGAGAAATCAGAGAAGAAGCAATCTCAACAGGACAAAGATCGCACTGCTTTCTTAATATTCAATTTTATAGATGAACTTAATGTACTTTCATAGAAACTGTCGTAAACGTACGAACATTAACCTAACTTTATTGAAAGTGTGTTATTATGGGCATAAAAAAATTCACCTTTAGACATACTGGCTTTGAACTTTGACTATTAACACAAGTGGATCGAATAACGCATATTTAATGTACATGTAAAATAATACAGGATTTCTCGAACATCAATTATTCATCAATTACAGATCTAAAGAATATAGAAGCGTACAACATAACTGTAAATTTCACTCACATTTTTGAGAAACTGTACTCTAAATTCAGAAAGATTCCTCCTGAATCTGGCACAAGCGGAGACTCCCTCAAACACAAAATAGACTCATTCTACAATTAGAGGATTTTACAATTGGTTAGACATATTGTCACATCATTTGAACGCATTTACAACTACAGTGGCATTGATAAATATGAAACTCTTCTCAGTTATAAGAAAGTGGAAGACGAGTTTAAAGCATATTTTCAAGGATTTGTACAACAAAGTCCTGCCTTTTAAGCCAAAATCAAAGAAGAATATTATGGAGTACTGGAAAAATATAGTACGGTTTTAGCCTTAGAGGAATTGACTACAATTCATAAAAAAGTCTACAAACGGCTATCAGACAACAATGACTTATTTGTGAAAGTCAGTCTAGAAGGTCAACAGTCTAGCGAAAACAAGGCTAAATGGAATAGCATATTCGAAGAGTGGCAGTAAAAGTTAGGAAAGATCAATAGAATCCAGCCAAACTACGAAGACAAAAAAATTAGGAATATTTTCTTTGTATTTTTAGAGTCAATCTAGTTTTCTTAAGATGGGCTACTCTATTTCTTATCACTATTCTAGCCCTTCTTAATTGCTCTTTTTACGGTGGAGGGAGCTAAAATTATTAGAATGCTGCTGTAGATGTAAAAAGCAACCTTTAAGGAATACTGCAAGTCTCATCAGAACAGCCTATGGTTTCTGAACAGTTCAGAGCTGAGAGTCATTGAGAAGACAAAGGTGAAATCTAAATGAATATGATATTAGGATAATATTTATGATATATGAATAGTTTTCCAATCATTAACAAGGTTGCTCGATTTCACTGAAGCTATCTGATTCAAATCCTGGTCCTGATCTATCTTCGTACATGTCTTGATCTTCACTACAGTCACTATCTTCGTATTAGTAAAACAATTAGTCTCGTTACTTGTCATACCCACAGTACTTGATTGACTGCACTTTCTCAATTAGCCAGGAAGTGTTATATTTGCTACACTCAACTTTATCTTCCTGTTACTGTTCCATCAGTTTTCGACCTATTTTTGTATGGGCTTTGAAATGTTACAATAAATCTGCTGCACTTGAATAGTTTGATTTTGACAGTAAGTTCAATATATCGTTTGTTATTCTGGCATCGATGTTGTCCTGCCAGAATGGGTAAATGTATTTAGCAGCAGGCTACAATTTTTACTCTTATTTCTAGATATCTTTTTATGACTTTGGTTCATTATTTTTATTTTAAGTTTCTCTACGGATGAAGAATGCTCCTTGAGAACAGTACCCAAATTTAGGTTCTGACGCATGCTCGCCAACCCCAAATATTTCAAAGTCATACCCATATTGATCTCGTATAGAACAACAAAAATCTTAAAATTATTTTCTGGTCCATTCATATAGATGATCAGGATGTCTCATTTGTCCCTCTTTAAAATGAAAATGCACATTGAATTATTTGTTAGGTGTAGTTATCATCACATAAGGAGGGTTTATTTTATTGAACACTTGATTACAGAGAACAGGCAAATTGGATAATGCTATATGTTCGATAAATTCGATAAGAGTTACTAACTGAACGTGAGTGAAGCTTTTTTGAGCAAAATTGGATAAAATGTCTAATTTGTACAGTTAGACCACGAGAGGGTTCTTTCTTTGGAACTGAAGGCTCTCTTGCATTAGCTCCGGTTGAACATTCTATGTTAATAACCTTATACTTGCTTGGCATTGTCAAGAACCTTTTCATCAAAATCAATTCCCATAAGTTTCTCAATCTGACTAGATCGAGAGAGTCGGTTGATAAGCGTCCCTTATGCACACCCGATGTCAAGCAAGTTTTTAATATCGTGCTTCTCAATGAACTTGGAAACCTCCAGATGTCTGAGCTGCCAGACCGGCAGGTCCAAATAGTTCTTAAACAAACTATTGGCCTGAGTAGATGAAATGAAGCGAGACTACTCGTCATGAGTCTTTGGGGAAGGCTGAGATGCAGGCTATGCAGTCATGTTCAGATTTTAATATAATATGCTAATTAATACAATTGAACTAGTAATTAGAAGTGTCTTCTATATGATTATAACTCTATTCATATTAGAGGGTTTGTTAACACTTGATTATTCGATAAAGCAACACATATCATTGTCAACCCTGATATTTTAATTTCTTGAACATGTCGCAGCAGCATCCGCTCCAGCATTCTTTAAGGCTTTCAATTTGTTTGGGCAAAAACACCAAGCAGTACAGCACGTTCACAACTGAATAAAATTAAAAGTACTAAGGAAGATTTATAAGGTGCCGTTAAGGAATGAACCAGTGTAAATTATCAGTAAGATCTAAATTATGTGAGGGGTACTGTGATGATAGTGTTTACTGACTTTGACTGTAGTTCATCGCCATGGAGAGTTTTCGCGTGCGACTGAACTTGCTCCCACAGTTACTTCACTCTAGCCTGTGTGCTATCAGTCATGAGCTGGCTGGGCACCTTCCATAACGATGTGATTTGTCCAATGACAGCAACGAGCAAAACTGAGAATATGCCCATGCCAATAAAATAATGCAGAGGTAAATCACAGCAGACGAGTCCTGTAAGCATGACAATGTTAAGTGCGATCAACAGGTAGGCCGAGCATGGAACTGATCGAGCTTTGCCCATTATCTCCTTCACTTTGTTGTTGGAGTTTGTCGTATTCATGAATTTTGACAAATATTTAATTATAATTCCAAGAATTATCATATAATCAATTTTATATAAAATATCGTGCAATTATTTAATGAGCTCATACTTAAAATAACATTCATAAAGCAAAAAATATTAAATAAAAGTCAAAGTAAGTATATAATATCAAGAGCTTCAGTCATAATTTTAAATTCTCGATTTCCTAAAATTACGACTTGATTTTATAAAATTTTGCATAGAACTATTTCTGATTTCCAATTTCAAGTTCTGGACATTGTTTATCATGTCGTCCTATGATAGTTTATTTGAGCCTTCTGAAAGTTCGATTGGGACCTCCAGATGTTTATCAAGATTAACAAATATTCTATTTCCATTCGCGGACATAACAAACTACAAATTTTTCTTATTTTATCTACAATTTTCATTGATTTTCTTTAATTATTCGCCCAGCACTTTGGAGAAAAACATTAAATTTCTCTGTTAAGGAGTCTTCAAGAAAATAATAAACATCGGGATGGTCAATAATCCTCCGAATATCAATGAAGGCACTCCGATGATCAATCCTTGTTGTTGACTTCCACTTAGGAACTCAGGGGCACATAAGTAAACCATGACAAGCAAAAGTAGAACTAAGGCCACTGTGAATGGAATCCAATAAGTTGTCAACATGATATAAAGTGAGTAATTATTTGCCACGTTCAAATGACTGAATATTTTACCATTGATTTTGCACAAGTACTGCAGGACTTCTTGATACAACTGGGACTATTTTGATTCAATTAAAGGTAATTCGAACTCATTTGAGAATTTATTAAAGCTTAATGTTAATATGCTTGATCTCTCGTAGTTTTTGCGTTCAATTTACATACAATTTTTCAATTATTTGTCATTTTTCTGATGAATTAGCGCAATGTACTGGATTGAAGTTTTTGTCCATCTTTTGACTTCTTCGTCGGGATCTTTTATACACGTGCACGAGTCCGCAATATCAATAAAAAGCTCCCGAGCTCTTTAAAAATTGCCGACTTCAATAAATTCTGTAGCCTGAATGAACATCACAGCAGCTTTAGCTTTGATTTTTTTGGCAAGGTCTACTTTTTCAATTGAGTTCAGATCTTACCATCGCTGATTATTTGTCAGCGATAGTAAATTTCGCTATTACCACTTCATTTGATAACTTGAAGAACACTTATAGATTATTCTTAATGGAAATTCAACTATTAATTATTTTCAAAATTGTTAATGGTTTTCTCAAAATTTGCCCCTCTTTATAAGTGTTACACTTAAACGTCATGGAACTCAAGTAGAGAGCAGCCAAAATTATACAGAGGTATTGTTTATAAAATTTAAAAAATTTTGTATTAATAAAATGGAAAACAATGAGGGTCGATTCAATTTTTATCCATACAAAGAACACAGTAGAATCCTTTTCTGAACTTCGGGCAAGAAAATAATTAATTTTAGGAAATAAAAATAATGTCCGATATTTATAATTATCTTCGAAATGTAACTTTTCATCTAGATTTTAATCATTGACCAACAAGTTTGGTATAGATTTTCATGAACTATTCATATCGTCTCTTGATGTAATACTGCATATCGATGGTAATTTTAGGATCCTTGACCTGCTTGACTCCAATGAATAGCCAGAATAAATGACTGAGCATCCTGCCAACCTGTACCTCTTTTTTGGCTTATTCGAGGGATACATTAGGTGCCACTTGAGAGTAGTATACCTTGGTTAGCTAATCCTTGATTTACTGGGCCAGCTATAACTATTCCTTTATTTCGAATGTATGATAGTCGGTAGCGTATTCGTTGAAGAAATTGCCCAGCTCAAATCCACGATAGTTGGGGCAAAAGAACTCATAATCTATCAAAAATAGTCTCATGTCTTTATTGCGGATGAGGACGTTATGGAAATGGCAATCATTATGGGTTGGCACCATTTCATTAGGCACAATTTTCTCAAGTTTATCACGAATTTCATGAGCTAAAATAAGATCTGTTGATTTCTTGCAGATCTCATAAGCTTATGGATGCTCTTTTTAGCAATATTTCACCATTTACTCAAATAGCAAAAACATCTCCTTGATGCGTCGCTGGTTAGAGTAAGCTTATGGTTTGTTTTATGCGAAATTTTTGAACACTTATACCATCTTAGCAAGCTTGTTCATAATATCGATCATTTGTTCCTTTGTAATATTTTCTACTCCAGGTGCAAACCCTTCAATGAAGTCCTAGATGCGATAGCTCTTGTCCGAGTAATAAACGTGAGGGTAGAGATCATTCTCTGACAATATTTTTACCACTTAGTTTTCGATGGCCTTGTTTGAAAATTCAGCTAGGTATTCTCTGTATATCTTCAACAAGAATTTCTTGTTGGCTAGCTATTGATTTTCATCTTACCCAATCGTCACCTTGTAGACACTGTTTGCGAATGAGGACAGACTCTTAGTTGTGATGTTGGGTTCAGGAGTATTGCCATCGAGTTTACTCAGAACACGGAGTATTAATTTCTTGTGTAAGTTTTAAGATTAGGCCTGCATATATCATATAAGAAAATAATAAAATAGATGAAAATTATTAATGAAAGTCAAGCGAGTGGCAGACTAGGAATAAATTTATACCTCTCCTTGAGACCACCTGGACTCGCACACCTTTCTTCTTTGTTACAGTATGTTGTAAACCCTGACTAGTTTAGTAAATATTTCGAAGTTCTAGACAGTTTCACATTGCTAGTCCTATGAACTGTTTTGTTGCTTATTGGACTCGAAATCTTAGTTTGACTCTCACTACTTGTCATGTTCATTGAGCTCATTATTTTAGAGTGATCTTTTGATGAGTGATTGGAGTATTTGGAAATGTGAATGCAGCTTTTTACATTCATATTTTCTATTGGCCTTTATATGGCTTAAATTGCAATAGTTTGAGTGGCTTTCTCTTGCTTGTCTAAAAAACCTAGCATCCCTCTTAATCGTGTTATCTATTTTTCATTGTTTTCGTGAATGCCTTTGAGCCTTTTTATTTACTTAGCTTGATCATTGACACTCTGATTTTGGACACCGATTTTAGCCATGAGTCCTTTGTATGATTTTTGTAATGCTTCGTAACGTGTTTATAGAGAATTGGCATCCATACATGGATTTCTAATCGAAACTTGAGAATCTTGGTATTTTGCTTGTTTCGCAGGCAGGTTCACGCCAATATTGATGGATGTCGAGGATTATGGGTTGCATCGGCTGCGATTCACCCAGCTTTTTTCTAGCATCGTAGATCTCTTCTCTATGGAATTTCGACTCATTAGGATTATTAAGAAATTATTTTAAATTACTTCTCGATTTCTAAAATAAGATATCAAACAATTCACCGCTACCTCTTGAGTTCTTAGAATCCTCAGTTTATTGAATATGACACGCTTTTACAGACTATTTTACAATTTTTATGCCTATTAATTATTGTGATTATCAAATAGAATAAAATAAATATCATAATGATATTGTAAATAGCATCAGTTTTTATTTAATTACTCAATTCTCTTCGCTTTGTCTTTCTGCATTTTTTCATATTTTAGAATTTTTTGAGCTGCGTACTCGAATATATTAAAACGCACACCTTCCCTGTAAAGCTATTGCAAAAAATCTATAATAGTGTTATTTATACATTTGTAAGCATCAGCAAGCCCCGAGTCGTAAATAGGATTGACAAGTGCATCGACCTGTGCTTGCATCTATTTTTGTTGTCTTTATTTCTCTTATTGTTATCGCTGCTATTTTTTTCTTCGTTTTTATTCCTTTTTAGCTTCGCTGCCTCCCTCTTCTTTCTACTTATTCTTCTTCTTTTTCTTGTCTGTATCCTCACTCATCTCGCAGTTGCAAATACTATAATAATTCAAGCTTGGTAATAATTTTGACGATTAATAAATAAAAAATGTGGAATATTAATCATGAACTGGCATCATGAAGTTGTTAGATTGTTACTTCCTGTGTCCTACTCTATTTTTTGTTTGTTTTTCTATATCCGCTTCAATTAATTCAAAATGATCTTTAGTTTGGCTTCGTTTACATTCATTGTATGAGGTATTTTTATCTTCGGTTGCAAGACCGGTAAAGATGAATTCTCTTGTATGTCAGTGTGCATTATTTTATTTTTATTTGGTAGTTTTGAGTCCATGTCTGCTAATGATTTTGACCTACCATGATCTGCCATTTTCCTACTGCCTTATTGATCAGATGTTGTACTATTAGCCATTGCTAAAGCTACTTCCTTCACAGGCAAGCTCAAGGCTGCGACATATTCTTTTTTACTTTCCACATTCTTACTATGCAAGGCATTTATTTCTTCTAATAATTTTATTTCTTGTTATTAAAGCTGCTTAAGCTATCTCTGTTTTTCCTATTTGTTTTTTTCGACCTCCTGCGCAGATTGTGCTTGTTCGGCATAGATGGAAGACAGTTTTTATTTCCAGTATTTCATGTATCTTTATTTAGCTCGTTCTGACTATTATTTCAGTCTCTTCTTCCGTTACTGCCTTTTGCTTTATTAATCATTCTACATTTCTCGAATTTTACGACGATGCTCTTCTGATATATTTTTAACTTCTCTCGCATCGTCGAGTTTGACTAAATAAATTGCCTTCTGGATGTTCTATAACGATTTTTCATGTTCAAGCCTCAGTGATTGATTTCGCTTCTTTAACATTTACACTCTAGCAATATCTTGGCTATTATCTTTGAGCTTATAACTATTGATAGAGTTGACGGCTATCTTCTTAGCTAATGCTTCCTGTGTTAATATTTTATTCTTCTTGATCGCATCTTTCTATTTTTGCAACTGCTGTTTTAATGCAATCAATCTATTCTTGGCTACTGTAATGTCTTGATCAACTTTCTTTAAGTTCTCACTGTTTGCACCCTCTCTTGAAATACTTTTGTTGGCTGATATGGGCGATTATATTTGTGTCCCTTTTCGCTAGTTTTCGGGTGAAATCATGAACAAGTCTTATTTATAAGTAAAATCACAATATGATATTAATATTAATAATATTCAGGAAAAAGCTCAACTTCTGTATGTAATAGGAATATAAAGAAGCTAGCATCCTCATTAAGAAATTTCAGCATTTATTTGAGATAAATTATACTTAATAGTCAAAAATTAACCGCAAATAAGAAGTTTTATTTTCAATTTATGAAAATAAAGTACTCTAATAATAACAATAGTTGATAAAATAATATACCATTATTTACCAGTGTAATCAATTAATAATTTGGTAAAGCTCACTATTAATACATAGCAATTCCTTATCATAAAAAAAATAATATAAAACGAACTAATCCAAAAAAAGTCGACAAAAATAACAAAAGAGACACTAAATCAATCAGTTATACCCCCACTTGTAGCTGGCTGCAGAAAATGGTTTACTTTGCTCGACTTTATTCTTGCGGGTTCCATCTGCAGATTTCAAACCGAATGAGTTATAGTAATCCACACTTCTACGGTAAGTGTCCAGCACTTTGAACATATTTGCTTATGGTTCGGTTTGTTGCTCACTGCTTAACAGTTCAGTCAGTCTTTCGGCATTTGTAGGAGCTTTTAGGTTCAATGCGCTTTTTGAATTTTTTGACATACTCGATTATTATTATTATTATATCAAGTAGTTACAGCCTAGTTTTTGGAGTTTTGTATATTATATCGATAATAGTCAAAAACTAATAATATATCTTTAATGACTTGTGTAATGCATGCCGAAAATTTAAAACTGCGGTTAAAATACATTTTTCATCGATCGTAAACTCACTCATAATTTTCATGACAGTGAATTTAAAAATTTGGAGAATTTGCAAACTTTCTCAATATACCGCTTTTGCTACGATACTGGTAAATTCTTCTGACTGAGTCTAGATCTAAATTGTTCATATTTATACGTAAGATATTTATTTTATCAAAGGAAATTTTGAATATCCAAGTGTCGTCCTATCCAATAGTCGGGTCCTCACGCCAGAATTATATGTTCATAGATTGCATCTCAGGAGCATACATTATTTGAAAGCAATGACAGTCTTTAATTGGATTTCCACCTACATATTTATAAGATGTTACGTATTCCAATCTTTTTCAGTTAAGGTAAAAAACATTTGGCGATGCTTTTAATGCTAAAAATTTTATTATCTTCAAGCCACAATTCTTAAAGCTTTGGCATCCATATTCTATTTATATTCTCCACACTCATAATTTGAGATCTCCATAAATTTAATGATTTCAATTGTGTAAATTTAATATCTTCTATTTTCAAGAGTGCTATTGAAAAGCGTAATTAATCGACATAATTTCCTGATATCTTTAAATTTTAGACACCCCAAGCTTTAATTTTTGTGAAAAATCTACTCATTTCAAGTATTTGTTCCAATTCGCTATCTTTCCCATTTCTCATGTTTGATAGATGAATTTCTACAGTTCTGTAAGCGATTAATTATTTAATTCGTTCAGATAGTATCATATTTTCTTACTTTAAAACTAGTACTTGCTAATCAGGCTCTTGTTAGATCATCAAGATAAGTAGTAAATATGATAACACTTTAATATGTAAAATATATCAGAATTTAAATAATGGTAATGCAAATCAAAGCATTCTGTTGATCAATTCATTGATCAAATTTTCTCTATTACCCCAGTCTCCTCTTCTTTGGAAGGGGTGTCTCTTCTGAGCGAAACCACCTCTTGGACCTCTAAGTTTGAAAGCCCACAAGAAGTTGTTGGCCTCCTTGAAGTGAGGACCAACAGTGTGAATTTCGTTGATCAAATCATCGACTGAGCTGATTCCGAATTTGCCAAGAGCACCATCGACAACTCTGTTGTTGGTCAAGGGAATTCTTTGGTGGTTGATCTTGCCGTACCCTCTTTTGTAGACCAGCTTTCTAATTGTCTCTCTAGTAGGATATCTAAATTATGAAATATAATATACCCGTATGTGACGTAAGGTTCAATTTTTCTAAGCAAGTTCACGGATGCTTTATTGATTCTAACGAAGGTTCCGTTGTGAAGCTGTCTCAATCTAAGAAGTCTCAAAATTCTGACACTTCTCGGATCGAGCTTGTTAATACCTCTGATTCTGATGATGAATGCGACTTTGGGTTGAGCAGCAACGTGGATGGTTCCAGTTGTCTTAGCTTTTCTATTTTCTTCGATTTGACTGGCAGTGTTCTTTGCATGATCGGCAGCATATTGCTGAACTCTCTTCAACAATTCAGCTCTTTTTGTCTTGTTAGCTGCTCTTCTCTTTTCGCGGAGCTCCTTAAGAGCAGTTACATTCTTCTGATCTCTCTCCTCTTTCTTCTTGAGACCTTCGGGTTTTGGTGGGACTTTCTTCTCGGCTTGCATGATTCCACAAGTTTATATTAATATTAATTAAATATAAATAATGAAAGTTCATTTGTTAATAAGTAAATTAATTATAATATCTCTTTGATAGTTAAAAATCGATGGGTACATGTCTGGCAGGAATGTACGGCTGCTTCTGCTAGTGCAACTGTATTGTATTCCCGGCCCCTTCGCCTTCCTACTCTAAATAAAATCTAGATAAATGTCTCTAATTTTTCACGAATTAAGTAACACTTGCTTTTAATAAAGTCTGGCTATCAAGTGCCTTATCTGTATCTGCCTTACAAGAATTCGAGAAGAAATATTATATTTTTCCACGGTAATGCTGAAGATATCGGATATTCATCACAATTTTTGGAGCCTATCGCAGAGCAATTAAAGGCTTCGGTATATGCGATTGAATATCCTAGCTATGGTCTATACACTGTCAATTACCCCTGTCGAATTTCTAACGGAATCAAAATCGATTCCATACAATTTTACGAACATTTATAGCGAAGTAAATAAAAGTCAGTGAACAGAAACAACACGATAATAATGGGCAGATCGATAGGCAGTGGGGGAGCCACGTATTTAGCCTCCCAGAAGAAACTCCAAAATTTGATTTTAGTCTCGCCATTCTCAACAATTCCTAATGTTGCTACAGATTTAGTCGGATGTTCATGCGCTACATGCTTCATAAAATGTCACTTTAACAACTTAGAAGAGCTTGAAAAATATAATGGACGCCTGTTAGTGATTCACGGTCTAGCAGATTAAGTCATTAATGTTCGACATGGAAAAATGCTGGTGGATCAATATATTCGTAAAAATCCACAGTACTGTAAATTTTCATACCCCAAGAGAATGTCTCATAATAGTTTCGACTATGATAGAGATATTCTTACGCCAATTGTTTAATTTGTGAATTAATCAGAATCTACTGAGAGCATGATTAAATGATATGATAAATAACTAATTTTTTAGACATAACTCATGTAATATAAATCACTAAATAGTAAAGTAATAAGTGCTGATTCTAATCAGCTAGACCTGGCAATGAATCCTTTGTCGATATAGTATTTCTTCTAGCAATCTGTCAATCGAACAATATCGCCTTTTTTATTAAACATAAAGGTATTTGTCTCCTTATATTTTACTTGATTTTGACTATCTGTATAGCACTAAATTGGTTGACCTTGCCTGTTAATGAACAGCTCAGTTATTTTATCGATGTTTGTCAGTTCACTTTGATGGAAGAAATATGAGGTTGATTCGTTTAAAATTTCAGGATTCGGTTCCTTCTTTTATTTTGAAAAATATTAGTTCTGTTATATAGATACTGAGTCTGTTGAATTTCGTATCAGTTTTTGTGAAGGCCTACTCTTTGAAAACTTTAAGGTGTTTGGAAAAACAGCTGTTTGTTATAAACTTTAATTTCTTGAACAAGCATACTTTATTTATAAACCAATTTTATTGATTTTCACAATATGAGCCATTGAATGATTAATCTGTTTTGCGATTTGCTTATTTTAGTTTAGTCCCTTGACTATCTATTATTTAAATTATTTAAACCTACTGAGATGTTCGAAAGATATTTTATTTTGCATTTGATTTTAGTTTCTTCTTGCTAAAAGACTCATCATCTTAGACATAACTTCTTCAAGTTTACAGCTAATTTTGGACTGTAGCTCAGCTTGTTCTCGAATTTTCTTGTTAACTATTTAATTTAAAGTTGTATGAAGTCCTTGAATTTGCATAGCTATTTGATTGTTTAAATTGAAGTTATTTTGATTTTGTTTTAATGATCCGTTAGCTTTGAGTCTTTGAATATTTTGTTCAGTTAGAAAACATATGATATTTTATTTTTCCTTAATTTGAGCATTCAAGTGGTCAACTTTATTCTGTAGGTTAATAATCATTGAGTTTTGTTTACTGATTTACATACCTAGCTCATTTGTTCTCTGGTCAAGCTGGATCTTGAAGAAGTTTAGTAAATCATGGCTAATAGATTTTTAATTTCCAATTTTATTTAAAGAATTTACTGTGTTACTGGTCTCATTAACAGTTGAAATTTGACTTTCCTTCAAATCTGAACTTCTTTCAAACTGTTTGAATGGATGGTCTGGGAGCATATTTTTCATACTTAACTTTTTACTATGTTTTGTTAAGCGACCTGTCACCATTTTCGACTAATTGCGAGGACTGACAACAGGTGCTTATCCATGTGGTCTAAAATATGCTTTAAATAAGTATGGATTTGATGATGAGTTAGCAATCTGATGATCAGACATTACAGTACTATCAATTTTGATACGACTGTTATCCATCGAAGCATGTCTTTGATGAAATCTTTGCGGTTTAATTTATTCATTTCTAGTGGTACTTTATATTCTGGCTGCGAAGTAATTATAGTTAGACTCGAACCCATGCTGCTTTATTTGGGAATTTTTATCTTGACTGATGCCATACTTAGGCGATGCCAGAGGACGCTAAAAATAGGGTACTTATGCACTGGGATAGCTCACAGTAGATCTAGGATGTTTGACTTGGCTGTTCCTCATGATTCTTATTTATAAATATATTTCTATTCATTTTCGATATCTATATTTAAATAATTTAGAGTACTCATTATCATAGCAACAATGAATAATTTATTTATTAAATCCGTTTATTGTCCAGTCTGTAGTTTAATAGTCCAAAACATCAAGCCTGAGTTTAACGCTTGAAACCAAGCTATATGACCCAATTTAGTTGGGCCTGATCAGACCATAAAGATGGAGTACAATTTTATTGCTATTTAAATGCCAAAAAGCAGTAAAGTAAAAAAAGTTAAAATAAAATAACTGTAAATATAGTATCAACAATTGAGACATTTTCACATCTGCATGAGAGTGTTGATCTTCATGGCCCATTGTCTGAACAACTAGTGGCATTCTATCCACAGCTGGTCTCTGTATTATCGGTAATTCATTGCCATTGAGTTTTGAGGCTCATAATATGGGTAGTAATTTAAATTGTTTAACAGGCCTGTCGTTGGGAATGTCTGGAATGACGGCGGGGATATGCTATAGCAAGGAGCCTCGATCTAAACGTCCTCTGCTAATCCGTAATCCGCCCCTGTTTTCATATGAGCTATGTCCATTGGTTTTATTTCAGAACCTTTTTCCTATGGGTCGTATTGTTTATGATCCTCAAGATCTTCTGGTCTTAGGTTTTTTTATTCTATTTAAGGGGCTGGGTTCTTCAATGTTTCTGGGAATGTGCCCTATTAAATTGCACTGAAATCAATGCTTTATAATTGTTTGCAATATCTTTGTGCTCTAGTTTCAAGAGAATGGTGCTTAGTTCTGAGGAAATTCAAAGCTCCTTCAATATCCTCAAAATTCTTAGTCATTTTGTGGTGATGAGACCGACATTGGTTCGGGTTTCTGGTTTTAATAAATTTCGATAAAGCCTTGAAAACTTTCCATTGACGTCTGGACTCTTTTACACTAAATTTGTCTTAAAATCTTAGAAGAAATGCATAATATTTCGCATTTTCTTTTTCTGTCCAATGTCCACTCTTGTTGATATCGACGATATTTCTATGGGAGTATCTGGCCAACATTTGGGCAGGGGGTTCATAAAATTCTTCATCCTCAGCATGATTTTTCTTCCTCTCCTGCTTACCCAATTGAAAATCGTTCTCCATTATTAATAATTATATCGGGCTTTGTATTTACTAATTTAAAAATAAGGTTGTGCTATTAACTTAAAAAGCTATTACATTCTGTTCTGCTGATGACTCCCGGACTTTTTTGATCTTAATACAGAGAATGAGCGTAAAAGCATTCAAATTAATTCTTAGGTAACACTGAAAATTGCAAATATAATATAATAGAATTTAAAAATATTTGATATAAAGCAACATCTCGACGACTTATTGCATATTTTTGTGGTAACCCCCCATCAAGTCTTATTCGCCATGTTTTTCATTTTTAGTTAAGCATTTAGTCAAGCATATTTAGTCTCATCAACCGCCGTATAAGAATATAACCTGGAGTGACTTTAACCTACAAAAGCTCAGAACTTCTGGATTGTTTCTTTTTTGCTTACATTAAAGAATTATTAAGTCTCGTATATTAACTTCAAGACAGAAGTTACATTACTTGTAAGTCAGCATTTGATGGGTTTATCAAAAATAAGTCCGTGCACTTAAAATGTACTCATTTCTTTTGAGTTAGCTGCTTCAGTCTTCCAGCATTCTTAATATCAATTAAAATTATTATAAAAATATTGCAGATCTAAGCCTGGAGATCTTCTGATCATCAAAATATGTCAAAGTATGCTAAATGAAAAAATCAAAAGCCAAGACTCTTAAAAAAATCTAATCTTAAATAAATATAATATTAGTAAGTCCTCTTTTGTGTTGCTTCTGCAGTCTTGATACTGGCAGATATAAATTGATAAACTTCAATCATAAAATTCAGTAAGTCCGTAAAAAAGGCTGCATAAAAATTATGTTTCTTTTTGCTGCATCTTTTTATCAAAATTTTAACAATTAAACCTCATTCTTCAACTGAACTTTTATATTCTATTGTCTGTGAAGCTTCTATCTTATTTATTTGATGGAAAACTAAGGTAAATAATTTATTATCATTCATGATTGAATCAAAGGAAAACAAAAGTATTATTATTGCTCTTAATAATTTATTAATCTAATT
>APMI01000116.1_pt1 | contig 49158 bp, 39 predicted proteins | sample 667938 | NCBI WGS metagenome assembly APMI01 (sample SAMN01084076, study PRJNA167559) | wastewater metagenome | biome: Wastewater | place: Denmark: Ejby Moelle, Odense | collected 2011-11-28
GATCTGGTTTATTCATTTTTAGGTTTTGGTGATAGTTGTGTATTAATAATAGAGAATGCAGTATAATAAGAAAATATAATAATTTCTTTTATAAATATTACCGAATTCATTCTGATGAGGCTATATTTCATGTTTTGTTGAGTTCGATAACTCTTAACTTTTAATATATTTAGCGCTATTGCAAACTAATCGAAGAGGGTACTGAGAAGTTTATTTTTATTTTCTTTGGCTACTTACCTGCAGCCTTATTTTTTATGATATCACCATATTGAACACCTGCAGGAACCTTAATTTGACTGGATCCTTTCTTTGAACTGACTGAGACCATGCATCCAAGAACGGCTTCAAGGACACTAATCTAAATATCTCTTTGAGAAAGATCATTTTAATGTTGTTCATTTTTCGCTTTTTTACCTTTCTTATGTTTTTCATTTGTGATGTTGACATGGACAATAAGATCTCCAAAATGCCCCTTCCATCGGTGCTGATGACCTCTGCCATCAAGTACAATTTTGACACCATCTTCTATTCCAATTGGTATATCAATTAACTCATCGAAAAATTTTCGAATATAATGCTTATTATTGCAGGCCTTGCACTATTTTTTCTATGTGAATCCTTTGCCTTTGCATTTGGGACAATTACGATCATTTTTATTGTTGCAAAATTTACAAATAGACTTTTTCTGGTTGCGATCGTTTGAAAAATCACATTTTGAGCATGCAACCTACTTTTCGTATTTTATTTTTATTTGCGATCCAATCTATTCTTACTTTATGTTTAATATGTATGAAATATCTAATTTCTTCATTCTATGTTTATTCTTTATTTTTTGTTACTTCCTACTACTCATTTACTATTCATACTACTAAAATTCCTCATAGTCCATGAACTCATCAAATCCAAAATCTTGCTTATGAGGTTTATAATGAGAATTACTTGATTCAGCTGCTCCAAACATTTCATCCAAAATAGATTTAAATTTTGAGTACTTCTTTTTGAGATACCCATCACGGAGATATGATTGAAATGCTTTTTAAAACTACTTTAATTCTTAGTACTCAAAATTAATATTTTAATAATTCTTGTTTTTCTTTTTACTTCCTTACGCTCTATATCCATTTGCACTTTTGTTCCAGTTATAGAACTACCGCTAATAATCTTAATTTTGTTGAGCGTACTACTATTTATAACTTTTTTATTTTTTAATGGTGTCCTCTGATTAAGACCTTGTTGAACTTGCACTTTTGTTACTATTCGATTTCTTCATGAGCTACTAATAAGCACTAAGATATTGATCAAACTAACCTTCGAACTTAGTTGAATCTCACTCCTGTTTCTGATGGATTGAGATCAGGATGATGCTCTTTGGCTTTCTGATAATACGCAGATTTTATCTATTCTGATGATGCATTGACCGATACTCCTAGAATTTCTAACATAATTGAGTGTTTACAGCAGTGGCGGCGAATTGTACTAAATCCAGCCGATAATACTCTTGATATTTTATTTAACATCATTATTAATTCTAAAACCCAAAATATTTTAATAGTATTCATATTCTACAATGCAAAATTTTGCTAATTTTAAAGTGCCTGTCTCAAATTTGTAATCATTATAGTTATAAGAGATGAGAAAAAGACCGCATCGAGATTATGAAGGCGAGAGAAAAGCAAAGCGATCCAACAGTCCAGTCGCATCACGAGAAGATCTTGAAAAGAAGAAAATAGAACTCATTATCTATGTTGGTAATTTGCCATTGAGTTGGAATGATGATGACATCAAATAATACTTTGCACAATATGGAAACATTATTTAATCTAAATTGATCAGAAGAATGGGAGCATTCACTGGTTCAGCACTTGTGAAATTTTAGTCGTTATCCAATGCCGAAGATGCCATTGAAAAGCTTAAGAACAAGACTATAATGGGCTCAGATAGGAAAGTCAATATTAAGTGGTTAGATACCGAAGAGCAACGACTTGGAATTGGAGAAAAAGATGATCATAAACTTTTCGTTGGTTCACTACCAAGACAAGCTAATTAAAAAACTCTGTATGAAGTATTCTCAATATTTGGTTAAGTGGAGCGGGTGAGGCTATAAGAAAATCAATATTGGGCATTTATCGACTACAAAAGAAAATAGAGCTCGCTGTTAGCTATCAAGCATCTGCATGGTCAAACTTATCTTCATGGAAGCCGCATTCCTATCGAGGTGCGCTTCAAATAGAAAAAGTACAATTCCTTCATGAGTAAGAAGCATGCCCAGGAAGACATTGATCCATTTGCTTATTCTGTTACTAATTTATATCACGTTGTTTTTGACAGTCAGACCGGTACTCAGTATTATTATAACTATCAAACGAGAAAAAGTCAGAATGATCCTCCACCTGCTGGAGCTAAAGTACTCTGCACAGTTGGAAATGTCAACAAATCATATATTCAACAGGAAGTCAATACCCTCAATGATATGCAAAGTCAAGCTAAGAAGTTTGGACCTGCTGGTTCTAATTTGTTCCTGTTTCACTTGCCTAACAGTATGAAAGATTCTTAGTTGTATAACTTGTTTAAAAGATTCGGTAATATTTTGTCCACTCGAGTGATGACTTAAAAAAATGGAAAATCTAAAGGAATCGGGTTTGTGAGCTTTGATAACTCCAAGTCAGCTGCGGAGGCCATTTAAGAAATGAATGGATTTTAAATTAGGGGCAAGAGACTTAAAGTAGAACTGAACAAGAAAGATGAGAAAGCCATAAACGCAGACTCACTATCACTGAACCAAGTCAATTATGAGGTGTGACCTTGATTAGCATAAACTCAACATAAATTTATTATTGATTTTAATGATATCATCCTTATTTATTACTAAATTGCACAGTTATTATTAATAATTGTCTCATGGACTGCTCGACTCCAATATCAAAGCTAGTATACTCCTCTAGTAAGAAGAATGAGCTAAACTCAACTCCCAAGTTCACAGTTCGGCAGTAAGTCTAAAATAGAGCATTCCAGGTGAGAAAATTCATAAGTGATTTCAAATAGCAGTCAGCAAGCAGGGTTAAGCAGTACGAGAGCATAAAGAGTGATAACTTCAGCAAAATATAGTCAGTGTTCAGCAGCACTTACCATGTGTGTCAGAAAAATGAGAAAAGTAGACTTAGAGATAAACTACAGTAAATCATCAAGAAGTGTAGGAAAGTGTCTAATGGATGTCAAAATAGTTAAATTTAGCAGGATGTCCTATCACTAGTTATGGACAGACTTAAGCTAAATTAGTCAGTATATTAAATTCACACCCTCATTGATCGGCATAGAATTTGATATAATTAATATATAAATAGTATAATATTAATAATATAATAATATCACTCCAGGTTCTAATCGTTATTATCTTTATTATTATTATTGTTATTTATGTTTCTATCACCATCTTACTTTTACTTATTAGAAGTAGAATTAGTAGATAAATGATCTTTAGACTTGACATAAGTTTGTATATGTTTGATGTTTATTTTAGTTTAAACTTTTTAAACTTACTCTGTTTGCTTTTATTTCTATTGACTAACCATTATATTTTAGTTAAAACTACTAAATTGTTATCCTTAATTTGACATTTCATCCTACTCTGACAATTTAGTTTGTAATTTCTCTTAGTATTCAGCATATTTTCGTATATTGTCGAGTTTTAGCTTAAGTGCTGATATAATAGTTATTGCCTTTTTTCTTTATTTGTTATTACTTTTGATTAGTGGCTCCTTTTCCTCTTCCACCATGCTAGAGTCTTACTCAATTTAGTTTTACGATTACGTCTGCCATTATTAATCATCAGCATCTTATAAGGAAGCTTATTCATTTTATTGGTGATGATGCTAGTTCTATCTAAGTAGCACAAGCTAAGTGCGAAGATATTCGAACACGTGAGCTGAATCCTGCATCGTATGGGAGCCATTGAGTTTAATTAAATCTTTGCCTCTCCCACAAGCATAAAGACAATCTTAATCAAACAGCAATGCTTAGGCTGAAACCAGCATAGTACTTCTGCTAATTTGCTCTGGTTGATGTTTTCTTCTGTCCCATCTTAGCAACATGTTAGAATCTCCGTAGTATAGATTTCTATCTTAGTGCTGCTTGCCTGTAATAAATGAGGACTATCCACTGTTATTGTTGCAGGCTTGAACGATGCTGTTGCTACGGACATCCCACACTAGTACTCGGCCGAACAAGCCAACACTGGCTATCTGATTGCTGTCAATAGGGTAGATACCCCACGCCGGTAACACATGAGAAAACATCGAAATTTGTGTTTGTTTCTATAAATCTGTTCTCATGACTGTAGCATCATAGCCGCAACTCACTAATATACTTTCGGTCTGAAATCGTAGTTTATACAAATATTTTTAATGGACTCTCTTAAAAGTGTGCAGTCTCTTTTGGTTCAATAGTCCCCAAATTGCTACACTTCCATTGTTAAAACAGTTGACAAGAATATTGGGGTTAGGAGGCCAATGGACAATATCATTGGCATAGACTTCATCAGGTGACTCAGGTTGAAAAATCCATTAATGTTATGTGTGTATTTTCTATACATTTGATTCCTCATTATCATCGTTATTACTGTTTGATACCTTAGATTATGCAATAATTTTGATATTAATAGTTCCCCTTTGTCCCCCAATAACCACAATATTCCTACCGGCAACATTGATTAAATCCAATGATGATGGTTTATCATGACACTATATTTTGCGTATAGTTTCACTATCGAGAGTCGCCTTATGCACAACAGCCACACACTTAGCATCGGGTGCAGTAAACATTAAATGATCATTATCGTATTTCTGTAATTTGTACAGGCCTGACTACTGCACTATCAGTCTGTTCTACAAATTGTAGTAACTGCTTATTTATGATGACGATGATGATGATGATACTGGGGATTATTATTGCATTTGGGATTATTTTGGTATAAAGGGTTGGGTTTATATGCTTTTGCAATATTTTTAGAATCAATAATTAGAGTATACTCGACATCATATATGATATATGGAAAATATTATGGAAAAATTAAATATCAATGAAGACTGACAGCATTCTCAGTTCCAAAGTCCATTGAAGAAAGTTAAATCACTGCCATACAGTTGAAATATCTGATTTTGGTCTCTTTTTTGCGAAGTATAATAATAAGTAAGTAAAAATGACCGCACCCTTGTCTTACTTTAAGAACCCCTTAAAATTGAGGCTAACATTGTTAAAAGTTGGAATATTACCCGGTGGGTTCTTTATTTCGACATGACTGGGTTTCGGGACCAGCGCATATTTTTTGAAAATTAAATTATTTAATCGATCCAGCTCATATTTTTTCATCATCAAGCGTAGAGCCACTTTCGGAGTTATAAAGTTCAATGTGAAATTTATTTCATTTTGAGGGAATGTTTGTTTCATTCTTGTTTCCAGCTCATTCGGCTTTCCCTCATAAAAGAAAATTATCAATATGTAAGGCACAAGATTCGGACTCTATTTAAGTTCCTATTTTATTAAATGTTATTGAAAGCTCAAAAATGGCACATATTTTCTGAAACTAACTTTAGAATCTTTAAAAATATTCTCAATTTTGACAATTTTTTTAGATAATTATGAATCGTTGATTAATTGAATCAGAGCACAAGTTTATTTAGGATCAAAATAGGGAATCTACTTTTCAAAATCATTTTATTAAAAAATCTGACAAAGATACATTAAATTTTACGTTTCATTACTCGGCAATGAGAAAGTCTTTTTTAATGAGATTTATTATAGTTTTGGAAGTTTGTTTTTAATTTTTTATCGTGTTATTTAAAAAACTTCAAAGCATTAGCAAACACCAGCTTTTATATTGTTTAGTTTGATTTTTTTCCTTATTATTTCATATAAATTTTCCCCATTTATTTTAATTACTTGATATTATCGAGCTATTTTGTTTTAAACGATTACGTATGCATCGAATAATGATTTCAAATGATTAATTTTGTTGTCTACATAACAAACTCTGTTTAAATCTTTGAAATCTGGCTTACAAAAGACAATAATTTTGATGACAAATTATGAAGATTTTTAACTCATGTTAAGTATCGATTCATTAATATGCTTTTAAAGAGGTACTGCCATGAGTTTATATTCAATTTTGGTTTATTTTATTAAATTTATTGCCTCCTCAATAGCTCTTTTGACTTTTTATTCTGACTTAATATGATTTTCCATTTGTAGTCCCCTTTAAATGGTGATTCTTTTGAATTTGAAACTGAACTGGCCTGCAATTAAGATAAGGCCTCGCTGATGATTGGCTAGTGCTGATAATATCTTAGCAATTTATTATTTCACAATTAATTATTCAGGAAGCGTAATGAAAGGGATGCTTCTATCATAATTGTAGTGCAGAGACACGGGAAAATCTTTTACGAAGGTTTGGCAGCAATTTATGCATTTATTATCAGGAACGTTTTTTAGTACTTATTGATATCTATTGATTTGTTGATGCATAACGGTTGACTCTACAGATTTATTAATATAATTCGCATCTATTTTTTTCAGATATTTTGTCATATTTTGTATTGAAATCGAAGCTGGATCTTGCAAATAGAACGAATTAACAAAATCAGAAAATTCGGACGCTAGTTCTGAGAACTCCAAATCCATGCCGAACTCTTACCTAAGGCATCCCTTCTGCATTTTCACCAACTGTCTTAAAATCGGCAAAATAATGTTCCCATCTGATCTCCTTTTGGCTTCATTTATTTTTTGCCTTATCTGTTTGATCGCCTACATTATTTATTATATGCCCATATAATTTGCCATCCTTCCAGTTTTTCGCATATAATAATGCGCATTACGTCAGAAACTATCAATTTCAACATTGACAACAAACTAATAGACGATCAAGTGAAGCCAATAATAATTTTAAAAATAAGAAATGTTTCAATTATCAATCTATTAAATTTGACTGAGTTATTATAAATAAAAATAAGCAACAAATTGAATAGCTTAAAATTATGAAGCATTTTAATACAAAATTGCAGTATAAATATCAATTATTGCAAGCGAAAGTGAGCGTTTCAATTAATGAAGAGCCTATCCTTTCCTTCAGACGAACTCTCTCGTTTTTCTTAAAGAATTGCCAATTTTAGATAAATTCATGCCAAATTTCTTCAAAATTAGGGTCAGATTTATATGCTTTCCAGCAAATCTGTCCACAATTTGCACAAAACTGGGCTAGTTAAAATTTCCCACAGCAGCTACAGTAATGAAGATCAGGCTAGTTCTTTGACAATTTCAATACATTCACTGCATTTGTGATGTTTTAGACCTCATATTGGGACTAAATAATTTCAGGGTTGTCAAAATATATTATAATGACCGTTCTCGCCATTTCGATGCAAAATTGTATTAAATTTTCCTGTCTGAAGTGGAATTAAGTGAGAAGCGAAGTACAAACCTTTAGGATCAGTACTGGAGATAAAAGCCTTTGCATTATTAATGTAAAATATTGAAAATTAGAATGCAACAATTTTACTACTAAAGGCACTAGTTTTGACATTTGAATGATTTCTGAAGTTTTAGCTTAACTGGAGCTTCGTAAATTTACTAATTCTTACTAAAACAATTTTTAATAGTCCGTTTAGGGTAAAGAATGAGAATTCTCAAGATTATAGGCAATTAAGCTCCAAAATTTTGAGCCTTTGATGGACTATTTCAAATTTGTCTTATGCATTTTTTCATTAAAAAATTTTTGTTATAACATTTTTAAATCGAAGTCTATTATTTTGAGTTAAAGCTCAAATTTATATATTTTCTCGAAAAGAGCAATTTATTTATTTAAATTTGATTATTTCTTCTTTCTTTCACACAGGGGCAGAAAAATGATTGCAAGTACATCTCTAACTTCCTTTAAATACATCAAAGGAGATGATTTTTCATCGTTTTGCACCATAGTAATTATAATATAACACGGTACAAAAATGTTAAATCTAAGAGTAGTGAGAAAAAGATTATGGCAAGTTTATTTGCTTCTCGGGTTTGTGGTCTCATAATATTAAACAAGTTTGTATTTTACTTACGATATTAGTTTGTTGACTACATTTAAGGCTGCCATTTTTATTTGATCAACATCATCATACAAGGCTAGTATTTTTATTGCTTCATGCAATATATTGTAGAGATAAATTACTTTAAGATTTGGCTATCGCAAATCTTATACTTTAGCCCGGAGCTCATTTAAACGATTCCAGCAGTTCTAAAATGATACACAGTCTTATTCAAGGAAATTCTTGAGCTCCAAGCCCATTTCATACCACAGGACCAAGTCGCGGTATATGAACTCAGTAGCAACTATGTTTTTAGTTTGATCATCTTGGTCTGGTATTGACAGATTTGATGCTTAGTTATTTGACCTATCTTGATCGTTTATTAACTTCTTCACCTCTTTTTTACCAATTTTGTAATTTGCTGGGAATGGGTAGACTGATTTCAATATTTTAGTCTTTAGCTCAATTAAAGAACTGTGTTCTTGTTCTTTGAATCCGCTACAAGTTACTAATATTTTAATGACTAGATTGCTGAATAACTTTTTTGTCTGTTAATCTGCTTATTGATGAAGTCCATCCACAATCGACATAATTACTCGTATGAAGTATTGTATGTTCTTTTTTAAATCTTCATTATCTTCTCTCATATTTAAACGTATATTTATTGAAGCTTTGAAGGCATCAAAGATTACTTTCCTACGAGTAAATGTTGGCATTTGTATTGTTGAGTCAGTCAACATGGCAAAAATTTCAATCATATATTTTTGCCACTCAAAACTATCGAAGCCTTACTCTTCAGCTTGTCTGATATGCTTGCCGATTTGTAGAACATCTTTTTACTTGATAGAATTTAGCAACTCACGACGATAATTTACGATAAGATTTTCCATTTATGTCGACTATCAGCGGCTTGAATATTAATAATTACACTACTCATCAGCATATAATATTTATAAAAGACCGCAATCAAAATTCGTCCAGCAAAAAGGCAATAAAAATATAAGCTATAGTATAATCAGTTGAAGGCAATGAAACTGCTGATACTTTTGAACGATACTAAATTATTAAGTGAGACTTGCTCATACCCATGGTCCTGACTGGACTTGACACCAAAATTTGGGGCAGACATCACCTTATTTATTACTATTTTTTAATCAGGCTGTTAATTAGTGGTTTTAGTAGGTGAATCTTGTTGGCAGTTGCTCAGTGCGCTCCAGTTAATAGTTGTCATGCTTCGCTGAATCTACTCTAACATGAGAATTTTCTAACGAATGCTTTTTAAAATTGGGCGCAAATTTCTCTATTTTTTCGCTGAAACCTGCTTAGCCAGAAGATCCAGCTTACTTTTCAGCTTACGAAAGTCAAAGTTATTTTTAGTATTAAACTCAATAAGTTTATTCAGTAATTCTGCCATTTTCGGAGCTCTCTCGCTAAGCTCAACCGTATCTATACGAATATCGGATGCCCTGCCACCTCTGATCTTGCCATCAGGTTTCAGTTTCTTAGTTCGCTTTATTAAACCATAGTCTTATTCCCTGTTCTCCACGAAATGTTCGTGCTCAAAAATAAAGGAGTTCTTGCGCCTGTTGACCTTGTGAAAGCCGTACATATTAAGCTGAGCTAGAATAATGCTTACCTGACGGATGAAGGACTCAAACTTATTGTGCCTAAAATAGGCAGGCAGTATTTTTTCAGTAAAGACCTCGACGTCAATAATTTAAAATTCCTTGCCATTGTTGATCCAGTGCATGGTTTCGGGTTCGTTCTGACATAAGAGATAGAGTACCTTCAATATTCCCAACAGCTTTTCGACAAATTCGACGGCTATCATGTATTTCTCACGGTTTCTTTTGCTAAGAATAGCTAGATTTAAATAAGAGCTATAATGTAATCATTCACTTATCAAATTATTAAAATAAAGTAGTTCCCAAGTAAGCTGATCATCATAGTTGGATTCGAACATGCTTGATGATATTGAAAAAAAAAGAATAATTAATTAATTAAGGTAGAATAGAAATAGAGTAAAATAGTTAGCAGAAACTCTTAAATAAATATCAAGCATTTGAACAGTGGAAGATAGATCAGACTTGGTAATTTTGAGCATAGGTAAGTGCTTGCCCAATTTTAAACACCAATACAGAAAGTTGTTCATAGTTGAGCAACAATCTCACTTGATTACCACTTTAAAACAGCAATACTATATTCCATAGCTCTCTACCTTGAGCAATATCAATACTCCAGTGCACATCACTGAGTTCCTCTACACCCTCTTCCTTGAACATGGGTGGCATCATGAGAGAATACCTGTCACATGCGTCTACAAACCGAGTTCTGATCTGTTCAGGTAATTATACTGCAAGGGTAGAAAGGGGCAGATTATTACAGTAACAGTGCGAAAATGCTAATATTAATGCTGTCGGACAAGTTTATTCATTATGGGTAGCCTCATTACTACATAACACAGTGATAGCATTGTTTACAAACTCATCGATGGAATCAGCGAATGCGTCTTTCTCAGCAAGCTTCTGCAGCTGGTTTCGGATATCGGGTGATAATTATTTGCTCATCTACTTATTTATAAAATCGCACAATATTCAATCACATGCAAGAATCAAAACAAATAATGTAAGCAATAATAATTTGTATTTATCTGAGGATGTTAAATATGTGCTATAAAATATATACATAACATTAATTATTGATTCGAGAAAATTCCTATGAAGCTGTTGACATTACTGCTTTTACCAGTCTCACTAAATGCTTTACGAGAGTTCAAAGATAAATTTGAGTTAACAAAATGTGTAGAAACATGCAACGAGTTGATAACCCCTTGCATAAAAAAATAAGACTGCATGAAGGTATATGTGAAATGCATTGATGATAAAGATCCGTTCACGTGTCTCTCCAGTAGCAATCACGTACTTGTCCCTAAGATTGTTGATTGCTTTGATACCAAATGTGAGTAAAGAAAGATAGTTATTGCTCCTACAATAGAGGGGCAGTCTATTGAAAAATAAGACGCTGAGGAAATGGCTCAGTTTCAAAAATCTAACACTAAAAAGAAAACTCAAGAAATGCAGAATAAACCAAGTTCTACAAAAGGCAAGGATGGTGCTTAACCAGGAGAATGGAGGCCTAGTTTTTACAAATTTGAAGAGAAGAAAGCACCAGAACTTCAGAAAGGTCGAGTGATCAAGTTAGATGAAAATGGTGATGCGATTAATGAAGATATACCAAAGATCATTATTCACCCAGGCAAGCAGGCTGAAAAAGAGGATAAAAAAGAAGATAAAAAATAAAGCAAAAACGAAGACAAAAAAGAGCAACCTAACAAATAGAAGGAAGAGTAAATTAAATAAAGTTTATGATATGTCTCCATTAATTGGAAACTAATAAATATGAATTATATAAATTATCGCGCGGGCATTCAAAATATTTATTACTTAGTCACAAAATGATGTCTTAAAGAAAATAGCAAAAGCCAGTCAACGACAAGGCCATAATCCCAATGACCATTCACCAAATTAGAACTCAGCTTAAGGAAGACTCTAGCTTTCAGGGGCAGAATTTCCACACTTTGTCCATCATCGGCAGGCTTGAGTCATTCCGAAGGGAACAACGCTTCAATATGTTGATGTTTAACGATGGTACAGGAAATATCGAAGGGCAGATCAATATAGGAGAAGGTAAAATGCCTCCTTATGCTGAGGGCATTCCACTCTAAGGAAAGCAAGGTGACTACTTCTTCGTGGTGTTAAAGCCAAAGTTCAGCGAAGACAACAAGAAGTACTATATTCATATGATTAAATAAGTAACCAACTTCAACCAGATCACAAAGCACCAAACCGATGTCGTCCTTAGCTATTTAGTGAGGAATAATCATTGATTAAGTCTGTGTTATTATCTGTAATTCAGCGCGATAAATAAGATAGAGACTATCTATAATATATGTTCATAAAATATTTGATAAAGGAAGAGCTACTGCTACCAGCGTAGAGCTATACACAGAACCCGAAGTCAGCTCGTGATGCCATATTCATAAAATACTTATTGAAAATAGTGAAGATTCCAGGCATCAACAATAGCAAATCAGCATAGGCAATCTGTGTAAAAATCGAATCCATCGAAATAGTAGACAACATCATCATGCGCAAAACTGCAGACATGAAAGTTAAAGTACTGGTTGGCATTGTTGTGCTAAGACTTATGCCTGACGAATACTATGAAGGCACTGCTATTTAAAGTGGACCCAAGGGTATTAAAGTGAGCTTTATTGGTGGACTGCTTGAAGGAACCATTGGAATCACAGGAATGCATAAAGATACCATATACAGCGAATAAAGAAATCAATGGATTCTAGCAGCAGGTTCTTAAAATACTCAAGGCTATGAATGGAAAGTTGGTCAACTCATTCGATTTCGTATATCACATACCCTTTGGGATGTGGCATATGAAGGACCATAATAATCAAGACCTGCAATGTCTGATCTTATTTATCTAAAAGCAAACGAAGCGGGACTTGGGCCATCATAATGGTGGCTCTGATGTTATGTTACTTTATAAGAGAATTTATTAATAATTTAATGCTGCCAATTTATAAGCCTGTTAAAAAGGGCAAAGTTGTGCTATACGATAAGTAGCATAAATAGATATGGCAAGATCAAATAAACTATCTTGAGTAAACATGGCAAAACATTAAGTTTGGTATAACTTTAATGACATGTAGACTCAGATTCAAGTATAAATTGGAGTGAGATAAAAGAGTATTACATACGCAGAATCAGTTTCGGTACTCGCCAAAATAATTAGAAAATTCTAAGCTATCGTTAAGGTCCTTAACTAAAACAAGCTTCCCTGACCTAAAATGCTTAATAATAAGCTCAAATGGCATTCAATCTCTTGAAAGTCTATGTTTGATAGACATGCCCCACCTAGAATACCTAGATATTTGTATTAGCCGTATAATTTAAGCAAGCAACTATCTTACTAGTTTAACAAGTTTTAGAAAATGTTACTTTCCTCAACTAGATTATCTCATAATATGTAAGAAATTGTATAATTAACAGCTGACAACAAGTTCATTTCTAATAATTTTTGGAGTTTATCATAACTTTACTGTCCAGAAACGCGGGCTATTATCGCGAGAGGTATGCTTCAATACTTTGATCTCAATTTAAACCCATATGTCTGCTTTATTCATTTGGAGAGTCCTCATTTAAACAGAAGTAGCAAATTGGCTATTTAGTATAACTGGGTAGTTTCCCGAACTTCAAGATAGCTTATGTGCTGCAAAGGAAGTACCCCAACGTGCGATGCGGATGATATTTTCATAGCTTATATCTCTATATTTGCTTAATTCTTTTTTATAATAAAGTTTATCAAAGAGCATCTAAGCATGCAACCCGAAGAGAAGCGCAATTAAAAACATAATCCAGATAGAAAGCATCAATAAGAGAGACAAGGAGGGAAAGGTTTCCCTGTCGATGTCCTTAAATTTGTGAGCGTGTTGAGTACCTGAAACCATATGCTAAGTATTCGAGTCAGAAATTGATTTATAAACGAGAGAAAGCAAAAATAACATCAATAACTTGAATAAAATTCTTAAAGAGATGAAGATATTTGTATGTTGTGAGTAAATAACTAACCTAGTGAATTCAAAGGAGAAGTAAAGATTAACTTTGTCAATATGCCATGTCGTGATTCACCGCTGCCTAAACTCAAGTATTAACCAAGTATTCCTGAAAGGCTTTATTCTCTTGATGAAGAATATGAAAGAGAAACAAGCAGGTATCGTGGATATAAAAAGTATCAAAAAACTAGCATAGTAAATAAAAGTATATGACCTATCGTATTTCTGTGAAGCATTCGACCTTGAACTGGACCCCAAACTGTAACACTACACTAATTTAGAGCATAATAATCAGTGTTGACGCTATCTTAGGAGCAGGAGTATGGGTCCGCGTTTAAAATTATAAAGCATCAACCTAAGAAGAAGGAGTTAATTGAAGTAAAATATAAATAAAATAGATCGTGGCAAAAAAAGCATTGACTATTAAGTAAAGCAAACTTTTGCAGTTTGTCATTTAATAAATCACTAAATTTGGGTATAAGAAGTAAGATTATAAAAAGTTACATGAGAGAGGATTGAAATTACAAATGATTGATATCTTCAAAGAGGAAGGTCCATAATACGCAGAAGAGGTTTTTAGTTATAATAAACCAATACTGACTATGATTGCTAATATGATGCACAAGGACAAGCACACCAGCAAGCTAAACTACCTGTCCTTCTGCATTCGCCATCCATAGATTGTTACCTATTTAGAAGACAAGACTGTAGCAAAACAGATGGAAGCGTAGTTCTAATATATACCCAACCCACTCATGACTGATAAGTTCGAACCATCTAACTAAGGTTATATGAAATTGTCTGAACTTGGCATCAAATAGTAAGATGTAATTTTCTTGAATTCTTCAAGCCCAGATTTGCTCAAGCACCTATAGTACATCATCAATGCTGACATTCTTGGTCTCGATACTGAGTCATATGTAGCTAGGACTAAATTCTCAACCTAAATGGAACTGATTGCTACAATTCAGATTAGCGATGGGAAGAAAGCATTTATCTTCGATGCTAAAAATATCAATAATCCAGATATTGGCTCAATGTTAAGCAAATTTTTCTTGAACCCTAAGAAACTATTAGTGGGTCACACCCTCAAAGATGACCTTGATGTAACATTTAAAGCTTTAGGAGTCAACTAACCTGCACAGTGTAAATGTGTAGATGTAAAATTCGATTTCAAAATTTTGCATCCAGGAGTCCGTGCAGGTTTACAATCAATATCAGAAGTTGTACTGGGTAAGCCAATTTGCAAGAAGTATACTCTAACCGATTGGGGAAGACGACCTTTACTTAAGAACCAAATTCATTACGCAGCTCTCGATGCAGTGGTAGTAATTGCAATATATCACAAGCTAGAAGAATAAAAACAGAAGAAAATATGATTTGAAACAATTAAAATATGAATAGAATTCTGATATCTATATAAACAGGTTTAAAACAGTTTTAACTTACACATTTATTAAAAAAAGCATACATTAATTAGTATAATAAGGAAACTTTCACTGAATATTACAGAGCAAGGAAAATAAAGATATCAGTATGTGGTCTATAAATTATAACAACCACCAGTTGAGTTTAAGTTCCATTAGTTTTTATCTGCGTCTTCCATTGAAGAAAGCTACAAAATTAATTGAGTTTTCTCGCTTGGATACTCGAGTAGATTGCTAGCGCCTTCTGGATTAGGTAACTTTTTAAACTGCTCTTATTGGTGAGCTTGGTCAATATTCTTTATGGTTATGACTTCAAATTGTTCATCATTTAAGATCCATTCTTTTCTATAGACAGAGTAGCACGTGTCTTTAAAATTGAAGTCTGTTTGTTTCCTTTTGATTTTTAATTTGCGACCGTTCATCAAAATTATTATAGCATCCCGAAATTCTCTATCAAATAATATTGAATTGGCAAACTTAATCTATTCAAAACGAACGGCAATTGCGGGAAAATCCTTAATTATATAATTGTAGCAAAATCTATGCAAATTTCTGCTTTAGTGTGTAGAAAATAATTTTTATCATCCTTCTTTCAAAGTTAAAACACAACGACCAAATCTTAGCACAAGCTTATTTATACATAATGGCCAATCATAAACGTTTTAGGGAAGTCTTTAAGTTAATTTTATGCATATTTATCCAAACATATTATTTGTTCCATAGAGTCAATTTTATTTGTTTCTGGCGCATACTATTGGCAATTTGTTAGAAAAATATGAACATATTTCAAATGCAAGTCATAGCTGTCCAAGTATATTCTTTGTGTACTAACCTATTTTATATTCATATCTCAATATTCGCAATAGCTTGGGATTCAAAAGCAACCATAGTTTAGCCAAACAATGTACTAATATCTACAAAATATAAAGATTTATTCATGATCAAAGTACATAAAAACGGCGTATCAAATGTCAGGTAACCAAGCTTAAGCTCCATTTTTAAGTTAGATCGACTTAAATGAAAGCGAAATAGTTTATTTTCTCAATTTATATTAGATTCGCTGAGAAATTGATAAGTTTATGTGTTTTTAATCAATTTCTTTAATTTTGATATTCATATATATTTTAGATATTTTAATTTAATCGCTATTATCTCAAAAATATTATGCTCAACAATCCACAAAATGGAAAATATTTGATAATATTTGTCCTTTTTGATGAATTATAAGTAAGTTGTAGAAAGTTTTGGACGTTAAAATTATAATCGAATGGTAAAGATAATAAATTTCAAAGAACTGGTTTTTAACAGCGGCGCATTCTTTGATCGAATTGCTGTTTCTGTAAGGCTAAATGAGCTCAACATCAAGGTGTGTTAGTTTAAATCAGGTTAATTCAAAACTACGAAAAACAGCTCGTAGTATAGTAAGGCTATATCTGTTCGGTTAAAATTACCGTAGTAGTGCACTGAATTAAGCATTGTCGTGCATCCTATCATCATAGGCATGCAAACTGATCAGTAAATTATAGGATTCGACTTGAAGTCTAACATCGCTCGTGTTGTCATTAATGCCGAGACTGAGCTTGGCAGTTTTTCATGCCTTGCTGTTGTTGAGCAGGAAAAGTATTTAGCTAAAATTAATGAATGTTCAAGTGAAAGTTAACTATCATTCTTAGAGAACTCTTCGATTGAGAGTGAATAATAGTAGGATTCAGAAATCATAACAGAAAATAGTAGAAAAATAAATAAAACTCCAAAGGCATTCTAAAAATAAAATTTCTACACGCAGCGCACAGTGAAGCCTCCTAAAATATGGGCAAAGTATAAAAAATTTTGAATTATCAAAAATATGAGTATGAATAAATACTATAGTAATATTAATATCATGAGCATGATTGTTTATTGAGTTCTCATTCAGATTTATTTTTCTGTTTTTTCTTGTACGTTGTGTTCTCCTTCACAAAGTACGGTCTTAACTGGATCGATTCGAATATCATATATCCATATATGGCACTTGGATAACTATCGAAGGTGAACATAACAGGATATTTAGTCATCCCCTCTTATTCCTGTTTTTCTAGCTCAACCATTTCATAACCTTCTGGAAATCGCTGTTTAAACCTTTACTAAATCAAGGCTTCCTTTTGAGGAGTCAATCGAGCCCGGTCGATCTGCAAGGTCTTATAGACAGGAATTAATGTGATCGAGCCTGTCACATCGAATTATTTGATCAGCTGTTTTATTACTTAATGTCTATCGCTGTGTGAAAACAACCAAATTGATCGAGAGCCGTCTTTAAATGATTTCCAGTAAGGCTTTTCAGCTTAAAATTGCATTTTTTTAGATATCATTAACTATCTCAGTTCAGTAATATACCTGTCTTTCTTCTTGGAGCCAACGGCGAGTAAACTGTTGTTTGAATATTTAAAATTAGGAGTGTCTCCAAAATCAATCTGATATTCATTTTATTCATTTTATGGAAATTACTGTTTGTTGGCAATTTGTTCAGCTTCGTAGTTCATGTAATAAGCTCCAAATATTTTTGAATATTAATTTGTTGGTTTATAACATAGAATTCCTTTATGACTGTTGGTTTTCTTTAAGAGCGGACCGTTGCTATTTTTCTTTTTTCTAAATTTTTACACGATTAGTTTATAAAAACTGTATATTTGCATATTTTCAATCGGATAGGAAGTTATCTTCTCAGGTTGCATATTTTTATCAAATTAGTAGTACTAATACAGCCTGTGATAGCCTTTGTTCGCAATTTAGAGGTAATATTTTCGGTATTATTAGAAGGGAAAAATTAAAATGCGAAAACACAAACGATAAAACTCTTAAGCAACGTCCGTTTTTTATAGCACGTTTGTATGAACGATCAATTTTTGTACTTCACCGTAAAATTTAGGTTGAATAAAAAGCAACAAGTTACAAATTTATGCCTACTTTTTGATTGCATGATTCATATCTTTAAACTTGATTCCAGAAGCATATAATAAGCCTCTCTTTTTCTCTACGCCAACTAGGATGACTCCTCCGCCTGTATTACAGAGTGAGCACACATATCTTTCCAAGTTCACCTCGGAGTACTCCTTCTCAGATAAACCAACAACAGTTGGATAGAATATATTTGAGTTCGTAATTTCACAGTTTTTAATGTAGGCCTGAGAACAGCACACGCATGCATGATGTCGAAAAATTTAATTATTTGCGATTTCTGAAAGTACTTCATTAACACTACCATTTTTTAGGCTTTTTTGTTCTCGTTGCTCGATTGCTTTTAACTCTAACCTTCGATAATACTATTATTTTTCATGTTACTAAATTTTTTGCAGTAGTAAAGATTCAATAGGTTATATCTTTTTACTAAACATTTGCTCAAATACTTTAATGGGAGATAACAATAAGGGTAACCTATGACCGCACTTTAAAAATTCCGTTGAATTAACAAAAGTCAACAAGAGTGTAAAATACTTCTCCAATTGGTCTATAAGATCCTTTTGGTACTCGCCATTAATTGGGAGTCTTTTAAGATAATACATCATTTCTCGACTTGTTCTTTTACAACCTTTTGCAAACTATTTAAAATTTGGGTCTTTACTCATTGGCTAAATCAGCTTTGTTATTTTCTAATGTAAGATTCCGATACCATAATAATCTTTGTTGATATTCTTTAACTATCCAGACATCAATTATTTATCCCATTAATAATTATTAACATTACCAGTTCGTTTCCGTATCCTGTATACACGAAAAGGCATTCTAGTTGTTAAAGATGTCGGTAACATCCATTTTGCTATGTTTCTTGACTGATTTATTTTGCATATTTTCTCCATTTTATTTTAGTATATTTCAGCATTTTTAGTCTCTTTTTTCTAAAATACATAAATTGAAGTTTGAAGTTCACCAATTGAGAAACCGAACCAAATCAGAGACTAATATTCTAAAATTAGTGACTAAAATTAAACTATTTTTTACATGGTGCCGGATCTCGATCGTCATCATAAGGTTGCTCGCATCTGCGCAACAATCGCAAACAAAGTAGGAAGTGCTCGCTCATGTATTTATTTATTTATAATAACAAATCTAGGCATCAGATTGGCTTTATCGAATTTCATTTATATGTCATGATCATTTTTCCGGTCTCTTTTGCCTATCATCCGAATGTAGACAAATTAAATTAAATATTGTGAGTCACAGGCTCTCTATTAGCTCGCGTTTGGGTCTGAATCGAGATCAAACTACATCTTGAATATATAGGAATAATGTTTTTATCTAAAATTGTTCATTTATGCTTGCCATGTATTTTTTCCAACTTATTCCATAAGCACAACCAACCATTAAAATAAAGCACTCTTTAGAAACTAAATTTGTTTGATTCAGTAATGAAAATCAAAACAGCAGAAATCAATGATCAAGACGCATGCATTAATGATGTGCAGCGCTTCTTTAACGAATATGGTCACAAATTTTAGAAAAATAGACCTTTAAAGGATTAAAAATATGCGAAACTAGCAAAAATACAAGATAAGAAATAAAAGATGAGTTCAAAAATCATGCTTCAGGCTGTGCTGTGATAATAACGTTTTTAAGAGTCACTGGATAAGACTGTCCATAATAAGTTGTAAAGTTGACATTCTAAGATTACCCGTTTACTGTGTAATTTTTACGGAGCATTATCGGAATAAATTGAGTTGCTGTAGGTAGGTAAAAACCGTGGTTCTGAATCACTTGCTGGCCTTGCATGAAGTAGATGTACATCCAACTACTTGTGCCCTTCACCAAAAATGAGACAGTTAAAATGTATTTCCCCTTAGGAAGAGTCACAGCTGCAATACTCTCAAAGTTAACACCTGTATTGTAAGACTTTTCGTCCTCTTGAACTGGTCCGCATCTAATGATATTCATGTTTGATTTTTCATTTTATTTTATTGCTTTTATTTTATATGAAATGCTGCTGATTGCATTCTTTAGAATTTCAGACTCGGAGATGTCACGTGATTTTTTTATGTAAATCACTTCTTCTACTGGTCTTAGAAATTGTGAGGCTACCAGCACATCCATTTGTAGGATGGCGTTCTAAGATGTTTTGTTAACCTTCATACCCATTTTTATTTCTAGGGTCTTTCGCTACAATGCTTTAACTAGTGTAGACGTACCAATTTTTTCCAATGTAAGAAGTTTCTCTTTGAATTCTATTTTCTCAAAAGGGTCAACAACAACAATTTAAAGTTTCTTGTCAGTGAAGATAGTGATAGAAACATCATAGTGCTCAAATCTGAACTGTAATGAACCTTTTGCAGACTCCATGCTATGCTGATATATTCTTTGATTAAGATAACACAAATCTTGGGATTTAAATAAATATAGTAAAATCCGGGTGACACCCTCGTAAAATAATAAATGAAAATTAGTAAACGATGAATGCGGTCGGATCGATTTCAGAAAATTCGAGTGGCAGTTTCAATTCGCTTGGACAACAACCTACTTTGTTTTGAATTGATTGGGGAAACCTCACGAGGGCTCTTCTGCAAATTTGATTGACTCTTTTGAGGATAGTTTTGTCGAGTGGGAGTCAGATTTAACTTTACCACTTTGGCCGAAGGCGAGTGAGGTTCTGGAAATTGTGATCTTTTAGTTTTATATGTGTTATTGTGGCTAATAATTTAGCTTAGTTTGACTTCTAGTTATTTAATTTACTCAGATACCCTCCTCTAATCTTCATTGGTATCGTGATAGCATATTTCACTAAATTATTCTTTCAGTTTTCTCAATAAGCTGGCTTATCTCATTTTTTAATCATGCTGTTGTTTTCTTATTTAATTTTATCTATGAATTTGCCAATCTCTCTCCTTAGCGTTTTATATCTCCTTTATTCTTTCTATTTCGCTTAATTTCTCTTGCTATTTTCGGTACTTTTCAGAAAGTTCTTTTTCTCTTTCAATTGATATTTGACTTAGCCGATAAATTTAAACTAGCTACTGTTGTTTGACTCTCTCAATTTATTTAACTGTTTATAATTATTTAAGCCTCTCTTGCTACTCTTTATTTTTAATCGACTCAATTGCTTTTATTTTTTCAAGCTAAATCATCTTTAAATTTTCGATTTGTCGAGCTCTCTATATATCTTTAATCTTTTCAGCTTACCTAATTCTTTAAATTTACTTCAACATTTGTTCCTATTTTAATTTGTATATTTCCTGAATACGCTATATTTATTTGTTATTTTGCATTTCTTTCATAATTTGTATTTGTTTGAGCGTATCCAATTACTTTTATTTCATTTATTGAATAGCTTTATATTTTTGTTTCTCTTGCTCTAACTCAGTTACAAAAAATTCTTTCTCTTTGTGATGATCGTTGAGAGTTTGCATACGTTGATGTCTTTGCGCTCTTGTTATTTTCACAACTTTTTTGCTCTGATCTTGGGCATTATTAGAATAACTACTATTTATTTAACTTCCTTGATCATTCTATTATTATTATAGTTACTATGTCGCATACTGAGTGTGAATACGATTTTAATGCAATATGTGATGATTTGATTTTGGTTGAGACCGAGAATTAACTGTGTGTTTGTTTTCATGATTATTGCTTACAATATTATTTTTAGTGGAAATTTTCGAATCCTATGCTTGCTTAACATCATTTGTTTTTGCTACTGTTGTACTATTTTGATTTTTCTAAACTCTTGAACAAACACGTGTAGATTTCTTAGCTTCTTCTATTTGTGTCTTGTTTTTATCAACACCACTCTTGTCTAATCCCGAAAGACTGAGCTTAAACTCTCCGACATTCTTATTTTACTGTGAATTATCTTTACAGCAGCATTAATATTTGATGTGCAGACAGTTAGCTCTACAACTTTGATTAGTCTATAAAAAATTTTGTCCTCCAACTCGATTAAATAGATTGTTGTTTTACTGATTTGGAGTACTCAAGTTGTTCAATCCTACTTGTGTCTATATTTTAGGGGCTTTCATCATGTACTCTCTTTTGCTCAGTTACGATATCTTTGTTATTGTCTTCGGTCTCTGAAGCTGATCCAAAATACTCTCGCTCTCTATTGATCTCATTCTCACATTGGAAAGATCAAGTTATGTCTTTTGCTCAAATTTGTTTAGATGACTAAAATTACTGAAGTCCACGTTTTCATCCCTATTATATTTGTTAATAATTAATGAGGTATTTTTATTAGTATTTAATTTTCGACTATGATGATCCCATTTAGATATTGAATTAAGTTAAGTCTATTTCTTTGCATTGCTCTTTATATTAATTTAAATCTGTTTAGTTTGCGCCATTTTCCTTTACTTAATTACTTTCCTATGCTCAGAAGCATTGTCCATTCTCATTTTTCTTCTGATAACAGATTCCCAATTCCTATAACCACAGTCATGCTTTTGTTATTCTTAATGGTCTTGATATTGCAGTACTCGCATAAGTTGCTGCGCTTTATTCCGCAACTCAATATCTTATTATTATTTTTTGTCTATGTTCTACAGCCAGATCTGTTTTGCTGTCATCATGCACGTATAATCGAATGATATTATGCTCGGCAAAATTGGCAGTTAAGGCTGAATTAGAACTGTGAAATCAGTTAGGAATTTTTGAATATCTGGCCACTCTTTCATACGTTATTATAAACTTTATTGCATATAATCTTATACATAAAACATAAATTACACACTTAAATACTCTTAACTATTATTAAGCCAAAATAGAAAGGGATTACAATATCTACTAAGCAATACAATATTTGCTGCCTAACTTCGACAAGCTCAATGTCTCGAATAATGCTTTTAAAGAGATTTGGCTTTATTATAAAATTAACTCTTATAAACACAACATATCAAAACATCAATACGAAACTATGACTACGAGTAATACAGGCATGCAACTCATAGATAAAATAACAAGACAGCACATCTTCAACAGTAGATATTGGAAGTAACATTGTTTCGCCCTCAATGCTGAAACTTTCATTGACAAGGCAGTCGAGATTAAATATATCGGAGGTTTGTATAGTGGTAGCAAGAGACCGACCAAATTTATATGTCTCGTATTTAAACTACTGCAAATGAACCTGCCTAAGGAAATTGCTATTTAGTACTTAAAGGCTAGAGACTATAAATATCTTAATGCTATCGCGCTGTTTTACTTAAGACTTATTCTCAGAGGAGCAGAGGCATTTTAAATTTTGTAGCCCTTCCTCAACGATAACAGAAAAATTAGACTCCGCAACATGCTGGGACAGTTTTCGATAATTTACATTGACGAGTTCATAGACAATTTGCTTAGAGACGAAGTTTTTATGGGTATTTCATTACCTTTTTTACCTAAAAGAGCTGTACTATAATAGCAAGAAGTACTTGAACCAAGAATCAGCATGCTCGAACAAGACGAATAACCAGAATAAAGAAGTTAAATAGAATAATAAGGAGATGGATAAGGGTAATAGTAAGGATCAGAAGATAAATAAATGAAGAGTTGATATTCAAATTTTGATATTTTTACTATTTTATTATGAATAAGAAATGGATAACATATTTTAGAAAAAAGATCAAGTATGAAATCAGTCAACGCAGAGTGGATCGATTCATCCGAGACAGCATCATGGTTGTACTCATTGTATTAGTGTTACTTTTCTTAGCTAGGCTCTGCAGTAAATTTGGGTTCTTTAGTTTTACTATGGATAGCAATTACTTTGTTTTCTCTTCTATTCTTTCATTTTTAGCTTTTAGTACACTAAATCTAAATGAAAGACATTGTTTCTTTAACTCAGGTTAGACTGGACCAAAATCTAACGAAATCAGTTCGATGCTTTTATACTATATGTTTTAAATTATCGTTAATCGATGTGGCCCAGATTTACTCAGGTAAAGCAGTATATTATACTGTTCTGGAAATTTATCAGCTAAATTTAGCAGTTTAATTAGCATAGGGATAAAGTTGGAGTAAGAAAAATTAATTGATTGCATTTTTCTCATTCTTTAAAATCTTTTCTAGTCGAATCTAGTTTCCTGTACAAAGTAAAGATTGGCTTCTTCTGTTAACTATATTTTAATTTCACTGCATTGTTAGAGAGTAGGACTGCCCATAATTCTCACATTAAGCATATTTCTGACCCCAAACTATTTACCCTATGGGTCAGTCTCCCTAATTTAAAATGGGCATTAACGAAAGAATGCAACTTTGAATGCTCCACCTTCTAACATCGGATCTAGATCATTAAGAAGTGCCTCCTAGCTGTATGCTCTCGAGATGTTGAGATTGCTTTCCTAGTTGAGTGACGCGTTCATGATTCAAACTGTTTGCTATCTTAATGAACTATTGTTAATTTTAATATTATTAATAACTATTATCACTTTATCACTTTATTAGCGAACAAGGTATGAATCGCTGTGTTTTCGATGATTAAACTGGCTGCCGCTTCGATATTTTTCGAGTTCGGTTCATGTCTGTCTCATGTTTGGCACTTGCGCATTCTGTTGAACATCTGTTTGTGTGATAAGCATACACCTGATGATAAACAAGCTTTCGGCATTTAGTACATTAGTGAAAACAACACTTCATAACGTGGTCTTATAAGTCCTTCCGCTTCATCTTGGCTCCACAGTTCTCACAAGCTAAACGTCTCTCTCCGCAGAGCTCTGCATCATGAAAGGCTGGAGGGTTATTGTGTCTTTCGCCACACAGTCTACACTCATGACGATTTTAATGAGCATGACGATCCAATCTATCGACTCCTGCGTATACTTGAGGACCATTTGGACTCTTTTGAACAATTTTGCACTGATGAGCTGCAGCAGGCTCATAGAACAGACCACATGTGAAGCATAACCTTTTCTTAGTCTGAATGGAAGCTGGGTGCTTAGCTGATGGATTCTTAAGGCCGTATAGGGTTTTGGTAATTGATTGGCGCAAATCAATAAGCTCTCGCTTGGAAATCATAAGATCTTTGTAGATTTTTACTAGAGATTTGTCTGCCCTTCTTGTCATTGCTAAGATGATTATATAGATATTAATACTAATTTGATATTACTACTGTCACTAGCGAAAATAAGTGTACATAAATGGCATAAGTTTTTATATGGCAGTAAACTAAATTAAAGTTAAAGTAATAAGAATAGACCTACTACTAAAGTATAGCATAAAGATATAATAAATGCAAGCCCTATAAAAGTACGTACCCTTTAAGGCAACAGCGGAAGACTTCGCTGACTCGAATCCCATATTTGCCTACTACTTCTACCGATACTACCTTGATGCTGCCGAGGGTCTTCTTAAGAGCGTTGATGATCAAGGCGAGAAATACCAAATCCAAGGTCAAATGAAAAGTGTGACTGACGAGATGGCCAAACTGCAGGGTAAGAGTGTCATCAAGTTGAGTCAATAGCAGAATATGGCAGATATTTTAGAGTACACCGAGCTTATGTTCGCCAAGAACGAGCATCAGCTCTCTCAAAACTATAAGACTAAACAGATGGCTGGAGTAATTTTTTATTTATACAGGACTTCTTAACAATCAACAGACTTTACGAAGTTGTTAAAAAGTATCATGGGCTAGATGAGAAACAAGACAAACGAAGAGTGTATGCAAAAAAGAGATATATTGATATTCTAAAATAGCTTAAAAATCAACCTGAATAAAAACCCGCTGAGCAGCAAGCCCCACCACCACCTGCACCTAAACCAATAGAGTAAAAAATAAAGCAGTCAGTCTTTAAAGCACCACTACCTAAGCCAAGCAACGTGGTCTCATATGATAAAATACAAATGCAAATTGAGGCCAACAAAAGACTCGAAAATGCCATATCAGAGCTAAGCTTTGACAGATTTAAGTTTGCAAAAGAAGAGGTATTGCATGCTTTACAATTACTAGAACAATTAAGCGAGTGATCAATTTAACTGTCATTTTAGTAAATAACTGCAGATAGCATTACATATAACATATAATCAGAAATTTTTCATTAGACTTGGCCCTCACTATTTTTATTTTCTTATTTATTTTACTATTTAGGTTTATTTTCAGTTTACTCAAGTTATTATGTTAATTATACATTTTAGACTTCTTACAATTGTTAAATATTTTTAATTTCCTCTTTAACCTTAGACTCAGAAATTTTTTATATTTTATTTTAACAATCAGTGTCTTTCTTGTCTTATTTTAAATTCTACGTTGTATTAACTGATGTTTGTTTTTATTCTATTTTTGTATTATCTTATTTGTTTTCAAGCACTCCTTTCTATATATCATCCACCTATTTGAACTCCTACTATTATAAATTATTGTCTTCCTCTTTACTTTAGCTATTAAGTTGTAATTGCTGTTCAGGATGGAAATCACCTTCTAACCATCTTTCAATTTAAGTTATTCCCTTGACTTTGTACCCATCGATCAGCCAGAATAAATTAGGGTCATTTTCAATAACTTTTAGCTTTCTTAAGAATCTTGTTTTAGATTCTGTCTCGTACTCATAAGCTTGACCTGTGTTTCTTATGAGCTTCACATTGTATACTTTTACATTGCCTTCAGGTACACAGCTGATGTTAGCAGATGTCGAGTTGAGCTTAATCTCGTTCTCATCTACCCAGCCCACTACGTTTTAGTAAGGTACCTAATTTAAATGTTAAGATTTCTCAAACACCAATTCCTTAATCTTATCTTTCTTGTGTTCCCGAATTTCAATGGGCACTAGGATAGACAGATCGAAAGTGAGTGATTTCGCTTTCATCCATGCATAACTGTTATCGAACTGGAACATGTATAGGCCCTTCTATATTGTCTGCACTGAACCCTCAAAAATACCTTCCTTTTTCTAAGAGCAGATCAACAACTTATGTTCCTATTGACCTTCCGATTTACCGAAGTCACCGAGATAGTACAATTTGATTGTTATGTCATGCTATTGGCACTTGATACAAAAATAAACCAGAGAAAATCTATTAAATATTTCAACACAGTATTGTTCAGTTTTACCAGCTTATACTTTGATTTTGAGACTATTTCCAAAAGGCTGATTACCAAATGGTTTAAGTGTAGCCTTGTTTACTCCGGGCGCTTTAGTATTATTTTTAACCATTTGACTGATCCACTAAAACTTCTATCCCAGATAGCTGATGAACAGCTCCTTGCCAATCTTGCGAATGGTGCTGACAAACAGTACAATTTAATCCATAAGTGCAAACCGTACTGCAGTACTCATTTTCTTGAAGCTCTCAATGACTAACTGTGAGGCCCCATAGTTTTTATCATGGTGGTACAAGTAGAAGTACTTGATTGCTGAGAGCACTAACTATTTGCACTGGCTGGGCTATAACTCCATACTTAATAAGCATTTCATTATTGTGCGTACTAGTGATACATAGTGAGGTTTGCTTTGAGCTATGTTCTAGTAACACTGGTTTGAGTACAGCAAATCTACGGATTAGTCGCTGGTTCGTAGCAATGTGGGTGGGAAGAAGTTGCGAGGAATCATCATATTTATCAGAACACGCGGCAGTATTATTACTAATAGTCTGGTCAGATCTTGTGCATCTAAATGAGGGTATTTGCTCAAATCGGGGTACTTTTTTCTGCTCTCGTCTGTGCCTGATTTGATGATCTGCAAAACATCATTAGCAATATAATTTAAGTACACAATGAACTCTTAGTAAGTGCATAATCCTAGTTCCATATCTTATACGATAGCAGGATACAGTCTCACATCTTTCTTCTTTTTCAATCCTTATAGCGCTACTACCCATCTGGATAACATTTTGATGGTGGTGAAGATACTGTAAGTTTTAGATTTGTCCTTCTCCATGCAGTATGTGCAGTATTTCAAATTTAGTATCTGACTGCTAAACGACCCTTTGTACATGCTCAGCAGTGGTAGTAGATCTCCTACTGCTTATTTTTGATTACACATGATGATGTTACCCACTGTCTGCACGAAATACTCATGCGGAGAGCTTGGGGCAACTGTTAGCACTTACTTGTGCGCTGATATATTCTCGATATCTTCAAGAGCACTCTTGAAAGTATGTCTCATGATTTATAATATATCAATATTTATAAAGTATTAATATCTATCACACCTTTGCAATCAGCGCATTTTTCTCTTGAATTTGCGTTAGTAAATCTTATAAGCTTTTGACTACTTTTTTAGTGACTTCTTCGATTTTGGCAGTCATTTTTTAACTTCGCTTAGTCTTGAACTCCAAATCATCGAACCTATATTTTTAGTCAGCTCCAAAATTTAGAAATTGAATTAAAGCCTGAATTTTTGATAAACTTTGATCCATCTGACCTCCTGAATACAAAGCAATTATTTAGTTGAATGTTTCGTTATTGTAGATTACTTGGTTGTGCTGAATAACTTTTTTTGTGAAGTTCTACAGCGCAGAAGATAATGCCTTTAAAGTACCAGTTAGTTTGAACTAAAAATTATCTAGTTAAGCCAGATGTTATTTTTGTCTTTCCTTCAGTTCAGTAGGCAACCATTTCGCAGATGCTTTGTTTTAATCATAAGCTTTAGCCTCAGCCACGAACTGATTAATAAATGCGCTAAATTAATGAGTATATACCTGATAGGCAACACATTTTGTGCAGTAGGCAGTGATTTCTTGATAGCTTATTCATTCATGATATAACAACTAGAACAGGTGATGAGTTTCTGCTCATACTGGCTGCCAAACCACACAATTTCAGGATGGTCCTTGCCACTGGAAAGGCATCCTTTGTTGCAGCATTTACCTGCTCGCATGCTTTCCTATAATTTCTTAGTCAGCTCGGTTGTGTTCATTATGCGGGGATGTTCTTATTATATATTATACTCTCTGATTTAGTTATATATTAAATTAGATGTAGTGCTACACTCAATTCTGCACATTTTTATATCTCAATATTCACAAAATAACCAAATACATTAATGATGATTGTATATGTTAGTGATATTTTATGTAGTTGGTGCATGATTAGTATTAAAGTATTTGTTATAAATAATAAGATAAGTGATCAACAACAGCACTAATAATAATGAGTGCCTACGTAGCAGCCTTCATCCAGAATCAAAAGAAGAAGAACAAACAGCATACATAAATAATAGATAAGCATGAGGAATAATAAGCTGAGTTACTTTTCAATCAGATCTAAGTTTCGAGTGCATCATAGTAACACAGTCATGAGGTTAAATAATAATAAGACAGTGATGATATTAAGGAGTAGTAACAACAATAAGAATAAGGAGAAGAAGATAATGAAGATAAAAATAGGAGCAAGAATATGGAAATCAGAATTAAATCCATACTAAGGAATACCGACATGAAGAAAGTCATTGCAGACGAAAAGAAAAAGAAAGTCAGCTTCGTTGACAAAAATGATGAAGGATATGTATTTGTTTAGGGCACTAGAAGATGGAATGAAAAATTAAAAAATCCTCGCAAAGGCAAATTCGATCCTCAAGAAAAGAGAAATTTAGTACAAAGCCTAAGTCAATGTTTGAGATAAATGAACATAAACTTTGATGAGGTTGTCAAGACAATGAGCGAAGACGATGAGAAGATCCCGAGAAATTTACACTTTTGGACTAAAGTCTGTAGCGTATTACCTGATAGAACATTATCCAGTAGCTACAAACTATTGAAGAGATAGCTAAGTACTAAGAACAAAGGTGGTGATTGGACTGAAGATGAAGTGATTCAATTGGAGGAGCTTGTTAAAAAATATGGAAGAAAATGGTCAATGATCGCCAAGGAAATGCACAGAACTGCTGAAAATATACGCGATAAGTATCGCATGATAGGTGAGTAAAGATACGACCCTAATTAGCAGCAGACAGTTTGGAAATTTGAAGAATTAGTGACTTACCTAGCATATATTCAGAAATACTCAGGTGTGCAGTTCTTGTCTTAAGGTAATTTGCAACTTATTTTAGATATTTCTGAATAGTTATCCAAATCATAACTCCATAATGTCCAGTAATTACAGGAGATGAAGCAGCGTAGATACAATTCAAAATCATTCAAATTCCATAACAACGAGGTAGTGCGTAGATATATGGATAAGAGCTTTAACACAATTAGAGTATAAGATGTTAACTGGCAGAAAATTAGTGACAAAATATAGAACAAAACTATCTTTGACTGCAGGAACAAATTTATACAACTGCTGCAGTTGGAGATATGCGGCATGGGCAGCAAGGAATACTACGAACGTAAAATTGTTAAGTTTATTATGAAACAAAATGTTAAAAGCGAGGGGTAAATCAACTGGCACAACTGGAATGATGAAGAAGTTAGCGAAGAATAAGCCAAAAATAGATGGATGATTTATAAAAGACATATTCAAGGTCGTGGACAGAAGTCATTTAAGCAGTTAATCGAATCGATTGCTACTAAAATTTAACAGAAATGAGTAAATGATTACTCTTTATTTTATTTCAGTTTTGATAAATTTATGAATTCTTTTTACTACTAACTGGATGCCAAGACAGAGGGTTTTGTCATTTAATCTGACAACAATCCAGTTTAAAATTAAAACATGACAAGGCAGGAGTAGGTCACTGACTCAGCCCATGAGTTATTAAATATGAAAGCAGACCAGCTCGAGTTGAGGGCTAAACTGGGTAAACTCCAATAAGGGTTCACATACATGAGTTACAAATCGATCGGGATTGCCAAAAACTACATGCAGTTGATCAAATAGAAAAGTTAATTCATGTAAGTGGCACAAAAGATGCAAGCTAAAACTCAAAAGCACAAAAATAAGTGCCTGGAATTGGAAAATAAGCTCAGTGATCTAAAGGTAGAAATAATTGATAAATAAAGTATTATTTAAGAGTATAAGACTAAGGAAGAGCAATGGAAAGGACAGAAGCAAAGGGTTAATCGCTTGCTCGATAAGGCAGTATAAATTCTCAAATTGCATCCTGAAGGAGTCAAAATAGCAACAGAGATAAATCAAGTTTTAGCCTAATGATTGTTTTATAGATTTTGTTATAATAATAATTCTTTTTATTGCCGAACATACTTAAACAATAATGAAACCAACTGGAATCAGTCATAATATAGATAACGATGTAACTTATTAATTGATTGAATAGCAATCATCATCATCAAAAGGAGTGAACCAACATTTAGTGTATCTACAGGACGAGAACAACAAGATGAAGTCATAGCTGAGCAGACTCAGAGAAGAGTTCAAGTACTTAACTAGTTACTCAATTCGCAATGCTAAGGAGCACATGCGTATGATAAAGTAGAATTAAAGTAAATAAGCAATGCTAAACAAGGCAGCCAAGAAATTGGAAAAATATAAGACCAAATGTGCAGAAGCGGAGAGTGATTTGAACACGCAGAAGATCGAACTTGAAAGCTACATTCAAGAATCAAGGTGTAAATAAGATGACTGGATCAATATGCAGACTATCTTACTTAAAAAAGCAAATAAGTTGCAATAATTAACTAAGGGAAACACATAGGCTAGCCAAATCATACAATAGATGATTAACATATTGAAGCCGCAGTGAAGCCACATTAAAGTCAGCAACATTTTACTTTGTTTATATTACTATTTATCGTCAATAAATCATAGCGAATACACAACAAAATTTCAGTACAAGAGCTTAGGTTTTCAAAATGCGCATCTGATATGTAAAATAATGTGTAATTGGCTGCAGTGAAGAAAAAAGTTGCTCATTTTATCGGCTTTGAACTATGCTTGCTGATATCGTTAAAGTAACCTTATATGAAAGCGTGAGGGTCTCGCAAAATTTTGTCCAAACTCATCTTCTGGTTGACTGTGCTTCTGCTTTTCCTAAATTTGGAGATGTTCTGGTCTTAGCCATGCTGGCTGCCTCCAATACGAGGTAAGTTATAAGGTCGCTCTAGTATTTCCGTATACCCTCCGAGCGCAATTTTGATCTGGTCATGCATGTGTTCTTGTTAAGGGCTCAGCAATGTTTCAGAAGAGTGTTTAGTTTCTTTTTACTTTTTTCTACGAGGCCGATGCTGCAAGGCTGTTTTAGGGGAACTCTGGTGTGGATTTTAGGGAATTCTCGGTAAAGTAAGTTATTCATAGGGCTTCTTCTCTCGGCTGTGCGTACTGCGGTGATTGAGGTAAGTGTGAAGAGCATTCATGTATAATATAACAAATATAAATTCACTCTTAGAGATAACCTGCTAGTTATTTAATCTTGTGCATTCATTAAAACGATTAAATAATCAGCATTTTCTAATTAACTAAGTAATTATACGATAACTGATAGGATTATAAGCTGATAATATGTTTAAATAGCCGTAAATAGTGATAAATTCAAATAAATCATTGAATAAATTTTATCCAATGGGCAACTCGCAAAATAAAGCATTCAACAACCGTAAATGGGAAACCGATACCAGATTCGGCAACTACGAGGTCGTCAGAGACCCCGGTACTGGTATTCGCGCTGAAAGGCACATCATCGAAAACAACCCTCATATATCATAATAAGACGAAATGGAAGTGTACCACTACAGGTACGACACTAACAAGCCCATTGTCAAGGTCTACAACGCAGAGTATATGAAAAATAAAGGTGGGGCCTGCAGCAACGCTAAAAACATTTAAGTAGTAAGTGAGCACATCCCTTATAGACTCTCAGACGTGAAAAATCTCAATCACGGCCAATCACTATATGTATTAAGTGAAGCTCTTGCAGGTTTCCACGAACTTCATAACAGATTTGGGCCTTTTCAAATTACTTCCGACAATATTGGATTTAATGAGATAGGCCAGTGCAAGGTCTGGCATAGTCCCAATTTTGCCACGAATCACTTGGAAAGAGACCATATCATTTTAATGTCAACTGCAAACCCCAAAAACTTTGACGACCGAATGGAGAAAAGACAAGAGTAGGAAATGGTTGAGGATGTTTGGATGGCAGTGGATGAACATGCTAACATTTCACCTTAATTTACTCAGCTAGCAAACTACTTCAGAGAGAAAGGATTTGTTGAGGCAAGACGAATTGTATCTGCTTAAATTGCTAGAAATGCAACCTTCGTCCCATCATACTTGAATTTCCAAGGCGCACAAGGTCAACAATCTCAGACTAACATGAGTGCATTGCCAACGAATACTAATTTGCCACAGAACTACACTTCAGCAGTAGGCAATCAATCTCAAAATTACCAAAATCAAAATACTTCAACAAGCATTTCAGGGCAAAACTACAATCAGAATAATCAGTCTGCTTATTAATCCCAATCTCAATCTCAGTGGAATCAACCTGGCGCTCAACCCCAGACATTCCGGCCTCAAGGACAACAACAACAGCAACAGAATCAATACCAGTCAAATGTGCAGTACGACCCGCGATACCAAGGACCATCAGGATTGAACTTCAACAGCCCTTCATCACAGGTGGTGAACTATAATGCGCCCCCCATGAACAACACTGTGAACCAGTCTGTTGTGACCCCTTACGGGCAGGCAGTGCATCATGACAATGCCTATTGATCAGCTATTTCGCATTCTTCATTATTACTTAGTTATAATTATCACATAAATATACTCTATTTTAGTAATGTCTTGATAATGCTGAATACTAACCTGAATAGCTATTGATCTCATCGCCTTGTTTATAGATAGCGGCTTTATAAGTCAAAGTATCTCAGCAGAATTTTATAATCGTATTTTGCTACTTTTGCCACCTTATTATCTTTGTCAACAGGCGGGAACCGAAGCACTTCCTCTCCGTCTTCTATTACCATAACCGTAGGTAACTGTTTTGAGAAGCCTGAAGTATTAATATTATAGGCTTTAGCTAGCTCAGGCACTTTGCTCACATTAACACTCAGAAATTTTAATTGGTCAGTGCTGTACTTGTTTGAGTACCCATACCATAGCTCTTTAGTCTACTTTAGTCAGCATGTACAAATGTGCAGGTTAACATCCAGTCAGCATAAAATTATACAAAGTACATCATTTTGTCATGGTACTTCAAGTGCAGAAATTTGCTTGATTGTTCTTGTCTTGCTGGCGTTCGCTCGTTTAATAAATCCGTAAATTACTCCTGGCTTTTGATTTGTATGAATTTATTTGGTGCTCTAAACTTAGGATACGGCACAATCATCCAGCACAGTGCACATGCAACAATATAGTAAATACAGAACTATATTTTGGCAAAGAACAGTAAACAAGCGACTCCGATCTTACCCACTGTCATAGCATCAATAAAGAATTGAGAATTTGAAGTTGAACGTGAGTATGCGATCAGAGCCAGTGCTAGCACAGTGTAGATAATGGAGTTCTCATAAGTGAATCCAAATTGATCAGCGTGTTGTAGAGATCGCTCACCCGCTGATGTCATCAATCTGAGATAAGGATACGCTAATAGTAGCAATGCGTTGATTATGAAGTATGTGCTGAACAGATACGAGGCTTTCCCATCCATTCTATTATTAATTATTATCTATTGCATATTATATGGGTAGCAAACTTTTGTTACTGTACCTTAGTCTCACATATTTAACAGTATTTGCTCAAGAACTCACAGTTGCAATAATAGGCTCAAATGATATTCATGGTAAAGCATTTCCTACCACCCTTGCTCGGGCAGACACAGGAGAAAAGTATGATTATGGAGGACTAGTTTACATGGCAACACTTATTGACATCATTAATCAGTAAAATCCAGGAAATACGCTCTACTTAGATGCCGGGGATCAGTTTCAGGGTGGTATTGAGTCTTCTAAATTGATCAGCTCGGGACAAATCATGAATGACTTTTATAACACAATAAATGCGAAGGCTTCCTCAATCGGTAATCACGAATTTGACTTTGGTCCTTAATTTTTAATGCCTTATTTAGCAGGCAAGAACTCTAAAAATTTAGCTGGTAATATTCGATCCTAGAAAGGAGAAATGAACTTCCTGCCTAACCAGAAGAGTTCACTCATTTACTAGTTTGCTAATGGTATCAAAGTAGGAGTCATCGGACTAACTACACTTGAAACCCCAGCATCAACAGCTGCATTTTCTTCAGGAAAATTTCCGGCCTACCAGTTTTTAGAATATCGAAAAATTGTGATGGATGAAAGCTTTAAACTTAGATCAGCTGGAGTTCATGCTGTACTTGTGTTAAGTCACTCCGGTGATGCTTGTGTTTCTGATTTCACTTATCGCAATAGAACAAAATAGACAAGTGAGGATCCCTGCCCCTATGATGAGATATCTTATTTAATTGATATGTTGCCATAAGGTACTATCGATGGAGTTGTTCAGGGTCATAGGCATCGCATGGTGCACCAGTACTACAAAGGAATGCTAATAAGCAGTTGATGGACACTATGATATAAGGACCAGTACCAGTGTGTGATAGAGTGTTCAAAAATACTGGTCGATGTAATTACCTTAGCGGATAGGAGATTACGAGTGCGGGAGACTTAGTAAACTGGAAATTCCATAATAGAGATGTGGTCAAGCATGCAAAATTGCAGTAAATTTTTGAAGAAAGATGGGCACCGTTGATGTAACCATATTTTAAAGAATTAGTCGTTAATGAGGTCTAACTTAGAAGGTAAGACTCAAAGTAATCAGAGTTGGCCAACCTATACACCAATTTAATCCATGAAGCTATCCCTGAGGCTGATTTTATAATCGTAAATCCAGGTGGATTCAGGACATAATGGCTGCCAGGTGTCTTGCAGTATCAACACTTCTATGGCATGTTCCCCTTCGAAAATATTCTTCAAACGTTTTAAATTACTGGCAGCTAGCTCTTATAAACGTTGAAAATTATTCAAAGTGGAGAAAAAGGTTTTTATCACAGCTGGGGCCTTCAGATGCGGGTTACACTTCAAAACTTGAAGAAAGAATTTGTTTCTGCAAAATTCTCAACAGGAGTCTAAATAGACCCTGCTAAAACATACATAGGTGCAATGGATGACTTTTTATTAACAGGAGGTGATGATTTCAAAGATGTCATTAACAAAGTTTACACTCCGCGAAACTTAGTTTCAAAAGGATAGTATAAATCAGTAATACAACAATATCTTATCGATATGAAAGTGATTAAAGCCAATACACTGATTGATCCCGAGAACCCCCGCTTGATTGTGAATTGATAAATTCCTTAACAAATATATCAGTAATAAATAGATCAGAGCATTCTCATCTTAGGGTAGCTACTTCGACAGTTTTGAGTAGTGCCATTTTGTACTTGATACTCATTAGGTTCAGTTTGTCTTAGGCTACTTGTAGGCGCAGACTATCTTTGCTATCGGACCCATTTACTTGTATCGTCGATTATTGAAACAGTCTATCAAAAGTATTATTTTATCGCTACTTGTTCAATGTTACATTACCTGAGTTTGTTATAGGAAATGTCTTTTTAGGAGTAATAAAAGTAGTGGGTTGAGATCTTGCTGAAGCAATTTGCTATTTGTTCATTTCCTCGATATCCTCTGTGTTAATAACCAGTTTGAACATTTCCTTCTCTGATTCTTTTAGCTGCTACAGTAGTCTCACTTATCTATTTTTTAGATATTATATAGTTTCCTGTTGTTCAAGGACTGTCTTGTGTTTATTCCTTTAAATCTAATTAATTAGTATGTTATTTTAACTTAGCATATTTTTAGCTGACTAAAGTTAACCTTAAAGTTCAGCAATAATACGATGCGCACAGATGACTTCTTATTCTTTAGTTCGCACAAGTTCTTCATACTGTTGGACAAGCAGCGTTAACTTATGACGAGCCATTTCGCAATTTAAACACTTTTCAGACATATGGTCACTCCTCCTATATTATCTCGCACTGTTTATTATTAAAGTTATATTCGATAATATTTATATATAAGAGGCACGATTTTGTGGCGCATTATTAAATTATGACCGATTTATATTTAATGAATATTAGGTAACGAAAAATAGCAACGTAATAACAGTCAAGCAGGCAACTTCTTTGAGATCTTAAGCTTCACTCGCATTTTTTGTATATTATTTACCCCATTCTTCTGGTAATTTTACTTATTATCGCGAAGATAACTATTCAAGGTTTTACCCATAATTAGTGTCTATTTCTTAATTGTGCTTTTGCTGCAACTGCTGTTCTTGGAGACATTCGCAGACTCGAACATGGAGTTGAGTCGGGCAGAGTTGGCTCTAGCCGACTGCTGTACCGACTGGCAGGGTGTCATCCCAAAAAACTTTAAAGGGTCAAATAGTTTATTCCTGGCTAATACTTCCTGTTTTTTAATACGATGAGATAAGTTGTCAGTGATATTTTCAGAATGATCACAGCATAGTAGTATTTTCACATCCTGTAAAGAAAGCTCGGATGTTTTATGAAGATCATCATAAGACCTTACTTTTTTCAACGAATCTTGAGATTTTTTCTTAAGAGTCTTAGTCAACACGTACATAGTCGTTATATGATATAGGATTTACAGTTAACTATTCTATCACAAATTCTAATATATTTTTATACATAGATTAAACATCAATATCTTTGATTGGTTTCAAGAACTGACTTGCATGTAAATAAGAGGTATCTACTTCATGTAACGATGACAGTTAATGTGTCCTTTGCCTCCACATTTAAGACAAAAAACACTTGCCATATCCTATTTATCAAATCTGTTTGAACACTCTTATTGTTCACGCGTATTTAGCATTACTTGTCCACATTCTTTCATGAAATGGCCTACTTTTCTGCATCTGAAACATTTCAGTCTAACCTCGCACTCTTTACCTATATGTTCTGGTTTGTGACACTAAGAGCACAATATATTACTGCACATTGAACTGTGGTGATCGCCAAGACAGTAGCTGCACTTTACTTTTATACTTTATAGGCAAGTCCTAGCTGTGTGACCTAATTGCTTGCAATGATAACACTTTATGAGTGCTATTTCATTATCATCTTCATCATCTGTATCTCTTTGATTATGAAAATATCTGAGTAGTTTTATTTATTGTTTTTATATTTCTTGCTAAACTGCGCTCCTTTTTACAAACTTATCATCAAGTCCGATATTTCCTTCAAAAAATTGTTTTTTGGTAGTAAAAGTTTCCTCGATGATGACAGATTAAATCCGCTCGCTTAGGAACTTATCGCATATGACATTTTTCTGTTTCTGGCCTTCTCTATTATAATAGACTCTGCCTTTCTTCTTAACATTGGTATTCATGTACAGATTAATCCCCTCTTGATCTAAATCCACACAGAGCAGTGGCACTGGAGACGGTCTCTCATGAGGTACCTATCGATGTGGCAATACACTCTAACTATGTGTGATTTATTGTTTGTAGTTGCTCTTCTGCTGTTTCCTCTGCTTTCGGGACAGCGAGTGGTCTGACTGTGTGATCATATCTATCTTCTGGGATATTCTCTCAATTATATAAAATTAAGAACAGCCTTCTATTATAAGTATAAATAGTTTCCAATCTTCAATTTAGAGCACATCATATATGGGAGGGAACATATAATCAATTACTCACTTGGCCATAACTGTAATAGCTGTTTAAAATCTACAGCACAAGCTCATCAGTCGTGCCACTCGATCCTAGTAACTCCTCCAGACATGATATTTTTGTGTTGTCTTTGCTGGCATCCTATACAAACGATTTAATATCTTTGGTGATAGACTTCATAATAACTTTGAGGGAGTCTTCAGGATTCTTCTGCAAGGTCTCAAATGCAACATGAACTTTCATTTTTTCAAGTTTGTCAGTCCATTGTTTCTTGACTACGATGTTATGATAGACTCGAAGACCATACTTGACTACAACTTTGAGTGCATATTCTTAAATTTTCTATTCCTCTTTTTGAAGTGCATCAAGAGGAGTTCTGATCAAGTGCAGGTATATATTGCCAGCGAACTTAAGCTGGTATATGGGGTTGACTCTGTCAAAAAATTCAAACCGGAAGGCTGAACTCAAGGACGAAGCTGGCTTATATACATCAGGATGAATTAGCGAAGTTGTCAGCACTTTCAGTAACTTAGAGTTGGCTAGATTACTGGAGTAGTAGCCAACAAAGCATTGCACCAGTGCTGAAGGGATATATTCAGCCAATTCGTGTTTTGGATTAGCTGCTATTATGCTGCCTAATGGCAAGTATAATACTGAAAAGCTCGGGTTATCCAATTTACTATCAATAGCTTCAATTAGTGGCACAATATTATTTTGGATGTATGGATGTCCGAAATCAATACGCGGGTGTTGGAAGAAGACGCTCTCAATTTTCTTCTATATAATCTGTAACAAATTAAAGACGAGCCCCACATAGAAGACTAAATTATCGCTGTTCAAATATTTCTGATGATCATTTGTAGAGCTTGAAAATATTTCGATAATAAGATTTTAACAAATGCCATAATAATGGAATCTAATCTATTATGGCAACATGCTAGTACAACTTTTACTTAAATAATCGTATACCTTCTTTGTATCAATTTCTGCACTCTTGGTTTCATGCTCAACTTTAGCATGCTTGTTAATACCCTCGCCTTGATCTTAGCTGTTGTCATCGTTTAGTCCATCATTGACATTTGCGTTGTTTTATGGAATCATTTCGTAAGCAAACTATTCCAATATGTCTCTATTTAATTATTATCGTTATTTATGTTATTCACATGAAATGTCTCCAATTTATTAATTTTCATTATCGTTCTCGTTTTAAACTTCGATTTAAATTTCTGCTTATAGAATATCATCTTCGTTGAAATCTAAGGAAGGGTCGTTTTGAGATACGCTTTGTTGCCTGTTCGATGGCAGTCTATCTTACAACTTGAGCTTACTTTAATCTATAACTGCACTTTGTTATACATTCTTTTTCTATACTTACACTTATACTTTATCTAACATCAAGTAATTTATTGGAGGACTTTGGTGAATGTAACGACCATCTTCAAAAACTGATTACAAATACTGGAATGGATTTAATTTTATTTATTTATGCACTTATTTTTTACTCAAACAGAAAATGCTCTCGAGCGTAAGCAGTATGTGTTATTCGCAATTTATTTTTGTCTCACTCTTTTTATTTTTCTGAAGCTAATAAAATTCAATAAGAATTCGCATCAAATATGAGCAAATTTTGTTAATTCTTAACTTTTCTTATTTCTAAAGACCAAGTTCGTTTACTTTAAAGAACAGCTTGTATTAAACAAGTATTTTTTTGAAGAACTTGCATAACTATTTGACAATTTCGGGATAGACAGATAGCAAAATAAAGCCGTTAATTGTTCTAACGTTGAGTATTTTACATAACAAGCATAAGAGTTATTGATAGCTCTAAATTGTCTAATCACTTCGGAAGAGCTTATGTAATTTAAATACAGAATACAAGTCGAGTTGAGTGTCACTATTTAACACATGACCAAGTTTTAGAGATGACACGTCCTGACAGTTAGAAGTCAATGTTTGGCAGAGTTTTTTAGCTGATACGAATAATTATTTACGCTCAAAACAATAAGGTAGAACATGACTTCTAATGCTTTCATAGCAATCGTAGAGAAGACTGTTCTATATTTTACCTGTTTCAATTGATTCTCGCAATAATTATAACTTCAATAGTAAATTTTGTTCAGTTAAAGTGAATTTCTTTCTACCAAAGTACTCTTCCATCTGTTTGTGCTCAAAACTGGTAATTTACTTTTTGTTTTCGTTCAGTAGATATCTTTCAATTTTCTTATCTGTGTTAGGGTCTTTGATATCTTTTGGACACTGGTAGATGTACATTATTTCGCAAAGACTGTTTAATGCTTCAAAATAGACTGATTTTTCAGTTACTTTAACACCGAAAACGACAATATCTTTAATATTAACATTATTATTCTGATTTCCCTAAATAAATCTAATTTTCATCTCCTGAATTCCCAAGTACACTCCTAAAACTTAACGAATTGTCATTGGAATTTGTATCTCTCTTGTTTTAGTGATTAGATAACGATAGGTGTTTCCAAGAAAAGTAAAGCATATGTTCGATGCGGGCCCTTCAACCTATGAATTATGTGTATATCCAAATTAAATGCCAGAAGGAAATTAAGCGCGTGCAGATTTTTCATTCACTTCAAATAAAATAGTCGATGATTACGCAGTGGAAATCTTAAAGTGATCCGTAATTTTAGTGTGTTATTTGAAAGTAGGTTTACGCTCCTTATCGTAGAACTAAACCTGTTAAAGTAGATCCAATCGATCAATTTCACCCTTATAAAGTAGAATATCATTGAGGGACATAGGTAGCATGATGGTTGGTTAGGTTAGCTTACTTGAAGTACTTTTTGACATCTCATTCAGTTTGCATGACCAAATTTATCCATCCATCTGCAAGCAAATGAACATATATTATTTTTCATTGATACTCATATGACTGAAGGAGTGAGTTTTGCCTTGGTCGTTGAAAAACACAATCTTAGTTTTCTTGTTTTGCTGATTGGCAGAAAGGATGACGAAATGACCAAACTTCATTCCATCAATTAAGCCGCTTGCTACAGCATTAGCTAGTCCTGCATTTCCTGGATTTAAAGAGCCAAGAGGACTCACATCTTTGATTAGCAAAGCAGCGAAATATATTTAATTTTGGAACTTAGTAATATATCGAAGTTTGATTATTCTGTTTACCTCCTTAAAAATACTACTGACCTCAGAGATTTTATGACTGCGCAGGTTCTCAACCATGGGGAATACCATAGGAGGGTTTATAAGATTATTTTCATCATTCATTGAAATAATGACCAGCTTCCCAAGATTAGTAGTACAAAACATGAAATTTCCTTGGCATGTCACAGTTAATATTTGTTCGAAGTTTGCTAAATTAGATACTGGTATTGGGTAGTCTATGAAATTAGGCACACGTTTATTACTGACATCTATTTTTGTTCTATAAAGTTTACCCTCTCCGTCCAATAAAGTCAATGAAAATATTTTTGAACTGATAATTGATGTTGCAAAATCCCTAATATATTTATTTTAAAGTTTAATGACAAGTTTATTGGCAAGCTGAGTTGTATTTGCGAACGGATTCGAACCTGAGTTAGATTGACCCTTTTAAATTCTGCTGATAATAACATCTCCTACAGTGTTATTGTTATTTTGGGTAAGATAAATAAAATAGCTTCTGAGACCTGTACATTTTATCCACTAAAATTTCGTGACTTCTCCAGTTCCCACTGCTTGTTCATAGCTGATGAGTCTATTTCTACCCTATTTTGAAATCTGTTCGAACAATATTTTGTGAGGAGCAATCTCTGCAATCAGGTTGTGAGCGAAGGGTGAGAATTCTACATCAAGCACTGAAGGCTATGAGATCTTAGATTGATGATAAAGGTATGACTCGAGTGCTTCAGTCTATTTGTATCGCTTCTATGACTCACGCTTAAGGAACTTACTTTTGAGAAGATTGGCATCTAAGCAGTGCACCTGACTCATGTAACCACCTGAGAGAATCACCAATAATTTCTAATTTAAAGCTATTGTATTTCTTTTAGCAATGCTTTGAAGCATAGGGGGATTGTTGGGTTGATCATGTCTCAAGTATATGCTTCCCATTCCCGAGGGCATGTTATTGGGCTTGAACTCCTCTATTTTCATTAATGTATATTTCTAGTTTGAAATTTAAGCTTAGAAATTTATTGCTGATTTTATTTGATTCAATTCTGCATCGGCATCTGAATTTTGGTAAAAGCTATTCGATTTCAGTTACCTAATTAGTAGGTTGAATAAGGGTGATATTGAAATTTTATGATTTCTAGAAGTAGATTTTGCTTGTATTGCAAGAAGAGTAGGCTTAGGATGTGTTGAACCGTCTACTAATGTGCGTGGTTTTATGATGAACTCTTTCTATGTGCAAGATTTTATCTCCATCTTTTAAGGTTCTTCAGGACTCTCTGATTTTTTACGCTATTCATCAAAATCAAAATCGAAACTATCTGTTTGTGAAAATATATTTGGTTTGTCGTTTTTTCTTGATGCTCCTTTTTATTATTTGAGTCTCATGTAGACTTATGGTGGAAGTCGATCGCCTTGACTAATGAGCATATAATGTCTTTCAATTTATTTGCCTCTCTCTCGGTCAAGTCCCTCCATTCCTCCTTCCCGAAGCAATTTTTGAATGTACTTCTATTTAATCATTCGGCTTTTCTCTGCGTTCATATCTCTATCTCTTTATTTATAGATAGCGTGATAAGCTTATCTAAAGCTGTCTCTGTCTCTATCTCGATCTCCTCTATCTTTTTTTGCTTTGTCTTACTTTTCCTTATTCCCATTTTTGCTTGCATTTCCAAAGCGATGGCACTAACTTTAATTGCCAGGACCAATATAATTTTTATCATGAATGCGGTGAATTATTGTAGCGCACTAGTGGCACACTTTCATACTGCAATCGAAGCAATAAAATATGTGTGGCACATTTATTTACGGTAGTTGATATGGCATCAGGCATTCAGCCAATTTTTATCTGGGAATGTTCTCATCTTTGGATTCAGGCTGCATTTATGTTCCTGTTGATTCTGATAAATTGTACAAAATTAACAAACCATTGAGTAATTTCTTCTATAAACTTAGTGCTTCCTTCTCTTGTTTATGCTTTTCGTATAGAATATTAAGAAGCTCAATCATAATCAAGAAATGTCGTTCAACTTATTTTATAGGAAGTGCCGAACTTACAACTGGTGCAATAGCTTCCCAAAGTTTGATATAATTGCTAACTTTCTATTTCCATTCCTTGAATTTATCTTTATGGAATATTTTGATTTTGCTTACCCATTTTGATAAGTCCTCAGCTAGTCCATCACTATATGCTGAATTTTAAATTTAGTGCACGATTGTGATGATAGAACTATAAGATGTCAATGAGTTAGGATCTCCTTTGAAACAGAATTACATATTTTCTGCTATGTTTTATATGTTCTTCTCAGCTGCGATATCTGTCTGCGCTCCGATTTTTCTTTTCTTCTTATGGCTGCCTTTCTCTTGCTTTTATTCTACTTTAGTCTGTTTTGATTTTAACAGTTGAGCCAAGAAGTTAATTGTCCCCTCATAGTTTACAGTGAGCAAGAACTCAAGCGATTAATAAATTGGTGCATAAGTAATACTCACATTATTCGATCTAGCTTGCAATTGAGTCAAAAATTCAAAATCTGGTTTCACATGCGATAAAAGTACCTAAGCCAACTGCTTTAATTTTTATGGATTTTTGGGTTTTTCATAAGTAGTCTTGCTCAAAGATCGTATTATTTTTAATGCTCGCAAAGGAAGAGATTCTTCGCTTACTAAAGTTTTCAACTCTTTTCTATTTTGAGTTTTACCATCGTTATTTAGCATCTTGATGAGCTTTTGAAGTTCAATTACCATATTTTTGCTTTTGGTAAGTGAATTTATTGTCTCATTTTATTCGTTTTGTGTCATCATAAAATACTCTGAAAAATGAAGTCCTACTAGCTTTCGACTATTTTATGCATTAGTTATTAACTTAAAATCGTCATCAAATCCTAAATCAGTTTTCTGATCAAGGTTAAAATCGAATAATTCAAGACATAGTTCTAGAAGTTGACCAGCTCCCATCTTTTTTAAGAATGTATCAGCTTTTGATTTAAACATTTTGTACTATTTCTTATATAAATCCAGAGCCCATTGAGTAGTTGGCGCAACACTACTTTGATTAAGTGTACAGTTTTCGGTATATTTGTTATTGACTCCCATAAGAACAACTTCTAATAATCTCTCAGCAATAGTGGGTAAATCATTGATGATGGTCTCCATAGGTGCTTCGAATATCTTCTTGACTTCCTTAAAATCTTGTTTATAGGCGAGCTGATTACCACAAATAGTGTGCAGGCTGAGCTTCAGCCAATAGATTTCATCACTATTTCCAAAATAGCGACTTAAAAATTAGTTGAGCTCTTCTCTCGCATTTTTACTCAACTAAATTTTCTCGTAGCCTTCTCTAGGTAGAAATTCAAACGTGCTTTATTGGTCAAGCTGGGCCGCTGATATAAACTTAATAATATTAGTTAACAGGTGTGACTTAGGAATTATTATATATGAGAAGTGAGCGAGCTTCAAGTAGTCTGTCTTGAGCTTGGCTGACAGTACTGGCTCATTGTCGAAAAAGTATCGAATTATTTGAGTATGCGAGTTCTCAATGTTTTGGTTTACACACATTGCGCTAATTATGGCCTGTCGATTTGTTACTATGCCAGTTGTTGGCAGTGTCAAGAATCTCTCAGAAAGCTTCTGGTTTGATTTATGTATCAAATAAAGTAAATAATAATTCTTGATTTCTTTTTCACTTATGAAAATATCAGCCATTTCATCTACGCTATTTGGTTTAATGTCCTATCCAAGAATTTATAAGTAACGGTGCTGAAACTTCACATTTTGTACAGGTATCAGATAAAATAACTTTCTATCGTTATTCTTAAGCAAAAGTCTTAGAATTTAGTTGAAATCTTCAGTGGCAAAAAATTAAGAATCTAAACAATTCAACAGAGCGATTAAATATTATTTTTTTTGTATTTTCTGTGAAGCGAAAATAGTAATGAATGTTTACTTCAAGTCTTTAACTTCCGTTTATCGACAAAAAGTAATGAATAATTTCATTATTTATATATTTCGAGGATGAGTGTTGTATAGTATCTGAAATAGCTTCAAAGGAGCTATGAACTATTTTATTTAATTGTAGATAGAATATTCTGACATAAAGCCTTTGTATTTGCCTCTACGATTTGCGAGATTTTAGTCCTGTTTTGTAATTTAATTGTCTTTAAAGTAGGGGCTTGCGGTAATTCGCTTGTCAAATTACTACAAAGACAAAAATGTTGGCTTCTTTACTTTTAGCGAAATTTATATCATCTCGACGCATAACTCGGGGAACTTAGGTGCTAAGACATCTTCAATATAATCAGCAATCCAAGCACAAGTGTTGCTAGCAAAGGAACCTAAATAAAATAAGGTAATACTGTCGTCGATGAGAGAGGCAGCCTCATTATTGAGAAAGCAATAAATGATCTGGTTGATTAACTCAATATCATGCTTGTCAATCGGAATCTATCGGCACACTTTAGACAAGAACCCATTCATTCGGCTCATTTTAACTTCGTTGAATTTCTTGCCGGCCTGGGGCGAGTACTTTCTAAACAACTTGCACAAATAAATCTAAATGAGATTGAAAGGTACGGTTAATGATTGAACTTTCTAGCCTTATTAAGAGACCTTAATACCAAGGGCATCAATGAGAGCTGAAGCTAGATCTTGGATTTAGGCTGGGCTTGTTGAAGGGTTATGTGGTTACTACTGCATCAATCACAAATATAATGAGAATTGGCTCTTACGATTAAATATATATAATCTTATGCGAGATATTAATTTGTGAAATGGTATCAAATTTAGTGTTCGTCAAATTATATGTCATCCCAGATAGCCCTCTCTTGCTTTGATACTTGAGGCTATATTTTTGTTACTTTCGTTTGCACCATCTTGTTTGGTTACTGCTTTTCCTACTCAACATCTATAACTGAAATAGTTTGATCTTTTTACAAGACTTATAGTTGCTTCTTACTTTTGCCTTTTTTGAGTTTCTGAGTTCGGTTTGGCCTGAATTTATCATTCTATCTAGGCCCTGAGCCTGAACCATCGTAACTTGAATTAGAATCCTTTATCTAATTATACTCTGATTTTTTGTCTGTTTTGCCTTGTCGACTGGGCGAAAAATCATCACTATGAGTGTCATCTTTTAAGTCAAATATGTTTTGCTTCTCTTTTCTTATTTCAAAACCTCTAGAGCTGCTTTACAAAATATTATGATCAGTTTTTTCAGATTTGTTTTCGAACTATCCCCAGTCGAACTATAGATCTCTTTTTCTTTGTTGCTATTTGAGATACTCTGGATCCTTGTTTTCAGTAACTTTATGGTACACATTTTGCCAAGTTTGAGTCTATTTGATCATGAGTACTCCTCTGTAAATAATCCAGCCAAGAATGATCAAAATAATGACAGCTTTGACAGCAATCATAGCAACTGCAAATCCGACCTGCTAACTGAGACTCTTGTCTGTGAGTTTATAGTACCCGAAATATAGACCCGCCAGTATTATATATGAGCTCTCTATTGCCACATTTATGTAGTTAGTAACCATCGAGTCAGAAGGTGTGAAACATAATATGAACATTAGGAATAAAAAGCAACAGCAAATTATTGTTATGCATTGGGATTACACTGATGTGAATTGTAAGCATGCGCATATGAATAATCTACGAAGGTATCGCATCGCTATCTACATTGGGAAATGCGATGGCTATGATCGTAGGAATGACCATTTAGTAGGTAATTTTGTACTTGGGTCTTTGTATTTATTACCCAAATATATCATAAATACAGTATAGACCAGCAGTAATACGAAGACAATGGCTGCAAACACAATATTGATGATATCCCATGTAGTCTTCACAGAGACTTGACCAAACTGGAGCATGGCCATGAAAATGGCATATAGATAGACAAACCAGATAGCATCATTGATGATACCGTACTTGAGCCTATATTTTTTAATTTTCTTAGCCCCTTGCCTTATAGTTTTGTTACTCAATATTTTCTTACTGCTCAGGATCATGAACAATAAATATACGACAACTGCGAACCCAATAATTACGATGAAGGGTGACACATTATATAAGAATGAACTGTTGCTGAGGAATGTCGAATATTCAGGTTTAGTGTATGCGGGACCAGGGAAAAATGAGGGTAGGAACAAAAAATGCACATTCTTTAAAGCTATCAGGAACTGTAACTAAAGATAAGGGATTGGGTTAAGACGAATAAATGTGAACATGTAAAATATCTGTACGCATTCTATTGCTATCAGGAATGGGTACCCGCTTTTTATCAGGAACAGTAAGACCAGAGCGAGAATTATCCAACTAAATATACTAGTGGCCAATGATATTTTAGTGCTACTGTCAGCAACTGACTGATTGACACCTGTTTCTGCTTGAAAATTTGATGATACTTAGTTGACAGTAAGTTGGTTTCCGTACATGTCGACTATAAAACCGGGTTGGAATCCAATAGAGAGCGAGTTTTCATTGAGCGAACTGGAGTTCCTGAAAGTAATCCAATATGTGGTCCTGTTGTAAAATTGAGTTGTAAAATTGCTTGGTTTCACAGTCTGACCATTATACTTGATCTGAACTGTATTTTGGAACTGATCAATAGTCATATTAACTGGTCTGTTGAAAACCACATAAGCATGGAGTTGATAATTTTGAGTAAATGGTTGAATCTTGTATGTTAATGGTTCTAATACGCACTTGTCGGGAGAGAGAGAACAAGCTACGCATGCCACATTACTGTCTACAAAATAATTGGCAGGGCAGGCATTTACGCATTGGTAGTTGTACCAGAATTTAGTAGAGCATTTAGTACAGTTACTTGCCGTCAGAGAGCAAGTAGCGCACTCTGAGTTACAGGCCAAACATGTCACCAGGTCAACTAAATTCAAGTACGAGCCATCTGGGCACGAAGTATAACAGGTACCTCCAAAGAAATAAATAGCAGTTAGGTTGCATTGCAAACTACATGAAAGTGACTGATTAACAAATGTGTAATTTGCTAAACAACTATAACAGCCACCGGCATCACATGTGAAGCAGCCAGTCGGACAGTGAGTACAAACTCTACTCACTAAGTCGCCGTAATATAACACTGGGCAAGATAAGTGACACAGACCCGTGTTAGTTTGGCCAAAATATGGATCAGGGCATTTTAAGAAACAGATGCTTGATTGCAGATGTGCGAAGTACATTACAGGATAAGCAGGGCACTGTGTCACGCATTCAAAGTTGTACAAAAAGAATCCTGATGTACAAGACAGACATTCCAAGTACGCAGAACATGTTACACATTAAGTTTTACATGTTTAACATTTTTTAGTAGTCAGGTTCCCATAGAATCCATCTTGACATCTTTGAACACAGTTTAACGTCTGCACTTCAGCAAAGTACGGATACAGACACTCTAAATATATAAAATATTGTACGTTTGACACACTTATTAGTCGGAGTATAGTGATAGTAAGTGAA
>APMI01000113.1_pt1 | contig 48973 bp, 5 predicted proteins | sample 667938 | NCBI WGS metagenome assembly APMI01 (sample SAMN01084076, study PRJNA167559) | wastewater metagenome | biome: Wastewater | place: Denmark: Ejby Moelle, Odense | collected 2011-11-28
CAGGCCACTATCAGGGCGCGTGTCGACTTTCTTTACATGCGAGCCTCGGGCGCTATGTCGTGGCGACGCTAAAGTCTTAATAAGAAAAGGTTTGTAAAGGGGAAAATCCCTTTGGCACAGGGATTGCTCAGGGGAAAGCATTGTCCCCTGCGTGGCCTTTTTATCATGAAAAACCGTTTTTCCTGGCTCCTCGCTGCTGCACTCTGCCTGTCAGCCGGCGCTGCAAATGCCAACTATCAAATCCGGGCGGACGATGTCGCGGGCAAGCCCGGGGACACCGTGACGCTGAATGTCTTCCTTGATGGCGGTGACTTTTCCTACGGTGGCAATTTTTCGATCGGTTTTGATGCCGCGAAGCTGAAGTTCAATGATCTCCAGGGGGGCAGTGCGGATCTGTTTCCGTTTACCCTGCCCGGGGTCGGGGCACTTGACCTGTCCCTCGCCAACTTCGGTATCCCGCCTTTCTCCAGCGGTCTGCTGTTCTCCGTGCTGTTCGACATCGTGAATTCGACGCCGGGCGACACGCCTGTGGCAATTTCGGGCTTTGCCTACGACGATCAGATTGTGCCCAACGAGATTCCCTTCGATTCCATTGCGCCGGTGGTGACCATCCTGGCACATCAGGGAACCGTGCCCGAGCCCGGAGTCCTCGGGCTGCTGGGGGTCGGAATGGCCGCCATGGCCTGCTTTTCGCGGAAAGTCTTCGCGATTACCGGCTGATCATGAACGATCAGCGGGTGTTCTTTTTTGTGTGATTTCATCAAGGGGCTTCGGGCCCCTTGATTCGCATTTGAAAAGGGATTTCACGCTTTAAAAAGGCGCGTGAAGTCGGCTCAATTTGCAATAACAGCAGATCCGCCGGATCGGATTGGCAAACGCCCTGATTGCGCTGCGGATCTTCGGAGTCTGTCATGGATACCAAGGTTCGGTCTGATGCTTCCGTTAATTCATCCCGTCGCGGTTCGCTCCGCTATCGACGCGGGCTGACCTGGCTGGGGCAATTCCTGGCGCCGGTACTGGGAAGCCGCGCGGCGCCAGAGAAGGCGGCGCGAAAAGACCACCTTGCCTTTGAAGCGCTGGAGCCGCGTGTCCTGCTGGATGGAACGCCAGGCGTACCGATCACGAAGATCGACGGATCAATCGATGTGGCCGGAGAGTCCGACCGCTACGGATTCTCGCTGACCAGTGATGCGCAGATCGTTTTTGATTCGCTGACAAGTTCGAACAGCTTCAACTGGAGCCTTGCCGGCCCGCGCGGCGATGTGGTGAGCAGCCGTGGCTTTGCCCAGTCGGATTCCGATGGTTTTTACCAGAGCCCGGTGCTGGCACTCTCTTCGGGTGACTACACCCTTACCGTCGACGGGGTTGCCGATGCGACGGGCAATTACGCCTTCCGGCTGATCGATCTGAGCGGGGCCACCCCGATTACCCCGGATGTGCCGGTTTCGGGCACGCTGGATCCGGGCAACGAGACTGACGCTTTTGTCTTTGATGCCAGCGCTGGTGACCGTTTCGTGTTCGACCGCAGCTCGGTGTCGGCGATCAATGCAACCTGGCGCCTGCTTGATCCGTTTGGCGCACAGGTTGTCGGTAATCAGGAGTTTGGCGACTTCCAGTCGGGCACGCTGACCTTGGCTGGACGTTATTCCCTTTTGCTGGAAGGGCGGGCCGGGGCGAGCGAGCTCGCGACTTACGGCTTCCGGCTGCTCAAGAGCGGTGAGCGGGTCGATACCCTGACCGTGGGTGCCCTGACGACGGGAACGCTGGAATCGGCGGCCGACAGCGTGCGCCACGACTTTTCGGTGTCTGCCACCGGGCAGTATTACTTCGACAGCCTTACCGACAACGCCCAGCTGCAATGGAGCCTGCGCGGTCCGCTGGGGACGATGGTCAGCCCGCGCAGTTTCAACGTCTCCGATTCCACTTCATTCTATGGCGTACCGACCCTGGTTCTCGGGCCGGGCGACTACAGCCTGTTCGTTTCGGCGAGCGGTGATTTCAACGGTGATTACGCCTTCCGCCTGCTTGATCTGGCCCAGGCCGAGCCCGTGGACCTTGATGTGGACGTCAGCCGGACGCTGGATCCGGCCAACGGAACCCAGGCTTTCTCATTCGCCGCCAACGCCGGAGACCGGATTGCGCTTCAGCAGGTGAATGACGCGCCGGCCCAGAGCCTTTACTGGCGCCTGCTCGATCCGACCGGGCGCGAGATCTCCGGCTATAACTACTTCGGTACTTATGGCGAAGTGCCGACCCTGACCGTTGACGGCAATTACACCCTGCTCATCGAGGGGCCGGTTTACCTCGGCAGCACCGTCGATTACAGCTTCCGCATTGTTCGCGGCGTGGATACCACCGAAGCGATTTCGGTCGGCGATACGATTTACCGGACCATCGATAGCGCCGGGCAGGTTCAGCGTTTCACCTTCAATGTTGCCGACCATACCCGGCTGGCCTTCGATGCGCTGGCAGGCGACTGGCGCTTCAACTGGAGTCTCTATGGCCCTGACGGGGCCTTGATCGTGCAGCGACAACTGGATTCGTCCGACGGTGTCACCGGCGTCGTCGAACTGATCGAGGCGGACGCCGGAGACTACGTGCTGGTTGTGGATCCGTACAATGATTACACCGGCGACTACGGCTTCAGGCTCGTCGATACCAGTCTGGCTGCCGAAGTTGCGCTGGGCGACGAGTTCACCGTAGTGCTCGGCAACACGGGGCGGGAAACCCAGGCTTTTGTCTTTGATGCGCAGTCCGGTGACAACGTCGAGCTCGACTTCACTTACCTGTCCGGCGATGGCAATGTCGTACTGGAGCTCTTCGACCCGTTCGGCCGCCGCGTTGCGCGGATGGGGGGCGGGGCGGATGCTCTGCGCATGGAGTCCGGTGGCCGCTACACCCTGCTCGTCGAGGGCTATGTCTACAGTGATCAGGACAGTGAATTCAGCGTCTATCTGAATTACCTGTCCAATGACGGCGGTAACGTCCTGCCGTCCGGTGCGGCAATCGGGCTTGGTGACGAGATCACCGGAAACCTCGATGTGGACGCCACGCCGGCAGTCTTCAACTTCTCGCTTGGCGCATCGACCCGCATGCTGTTCGATGCGCTGGGTGCCAACGAGAGTTCGCTGCAATGGACACTTGTCGGGCCGCGCGGCGTCGAAGTGAGCAACCAGCCCTTCTATGCCACCGACGGCGGCTATCCCTACTACGGTGCCAGCGTACTCAATCTGCTGCCGGGGGATTACGCCCTGACGGTTACAGGCGGGGCCGGGCAGGCCTATGATTTCCGTCTGCTGGACATGGCCGCGGCGGCAGCCGACATCGTGCCGGGCGCAAATCTTTCCGGTGTGTTCGATCCGGGCAACGGGGTGCAGGTCTTCCGCTTCGACGGTGTGACTGGCGATCAGGTCGCGCTGTCTGTCGATACCTACTGGTATGGCAGCGTTTACATCGTTGATCCAAAAGGAGGTTTTTCACTCTACCCGCAGTGGGCTTCGAGCCAGAACGCAATTTCACTCGGGCTGACCGGTACCTACTATCTGGTTCTTTCGGGCGCGCGCGACCAGAGCGAGCCGCAGGGTTACGACTTCCATCTGGATTGGCTGAGCACTGAAACAGCCGACATCCAGATTGGCGATCTGGTGGAAAGTGCCATCGACCAGGTCGGCCAGACACGGCGCTTCCGCTTCGTGACCGACACGCCGCGGCGCGTGCTGGTCGATACCCGCAGTGGCGACACGAACTTCGAGTGGCGTGTCACCGGGCCGTGGGGAGACGAAGCATCGTCGACCGGCTTTGCCTACGGTGACGGTTACCGGTGGAGCAACGGGACGCTTATGACCTTGCTGCCCGGCACCCATTATCTGGAGGTGAGCAGCACGTCGACGGCGACCGGCAATTTCTCCTTCCGTCTTGTCGGCGTGGAGGAAGCCGCGGCAATTGACGTCAATCAGCCTGTTGTGGCGACGCTCGACCCGGCCAACGGCATGGCGCTCTTCAGCTTTGACGCGAACGCCGGTGAATCGCTCACCTTCGATCTGATTTCGTCGGAGATTTCCAGCAGCAACGCGGCCTGGCGTCTCATCGGTCCGTCGGGCCAGGTCGTGGTGAGTAACTGGCTGCAGGACTTCGGCGTCGCCAATCTGCCGGAGACGGGGCGCTACCTGCTGGTGGTGGAGGGTAGTCTGGGCAACATGGGGAGTGCCGGTTTCAGCTTCCAGGTCGTGCGTGCGCTTGTTTCGAGCGGGACGCCGATTGCCCTTGACGACACCGTCACCGCCAACCGCAGCGATGCCTTGCAGAGCGACCGCTATACCTTCACGGTGGCGGAGCCTACCCGGGTCTATTTCGATTACCTGAGCGGCAGCACCGGCCTGAACTGGACCCTGAGTGGCCCGCGAGGCACGCTGATCAGCGCGCGCGGCATCTACGCCGACTCGTACGATTACGGTGGCCCCGCGAGCATCGAGCTGGCAGCCGGCAATTACGTGTTGAGCGTCGCCGGTAACGCCACTGGCGCCTACAGTTTCCGGCTCATCAATGAGGAGAACAAGCCGGTCATCGGTTTTGGCGAACTGGTGTCCGGGCAGCTGTCACCGGGCAGTGAAGCGGAGGTGTATCGCTTCGACGCGGAGGCGGGTGATCAGATTTACCTGGACGTGAAGTCCTACTCCTACTACTACGCGGGCTACGTGCGCCTGCTCGACCCCTTGGGGCGGCAGGTCGCCATCAGCAGTTACCTCTCGGACATCGACGCCACCCGTCTGGCGATGGCGGGGCGTTACACCCTTATCGTCGAAGGGTTCTACTACAACAGTGGCGCCACATACAACTATGCCTTCAGCCTTGGCCGGACGAGCACGGAAAGCCATGCGATCAGTGTCGGTGTCGCCAGTGGTACGGCGCCCCAATACGTGGAAGCGCCGGACGGCGAGGCGCTGCAACTGGGGCGTTACACAAGCGGGCAGCTTGCCAGCGATCCTGCCCTGGACCTGACGGGTTCCCTGACCCTCGAAACCCGCTTCCGGGTGGATAGTTTCGCAGGTACCTGGATGCCCCTCGTCTTCAAGGGCAACGGCAATACCGGTCAGCGTACCTATTCCCTGTGGATCAACAGCGCTGGTTACGCCTACCTGACCACCGGCGACAACAGCGACCAGGTTGTCCGTTCCGCAGACGGGTCGATTGTCGCCGGGCAATGGTACGACGTGGCCGGCGTCATCGACCGCAGCACCGGCCAGATGCGCCTCTATATCAACGGGCAGCTGGTTCAGAGTGCCGCGCTGCGTACCCAGTCGGCAATCAGCAACAACCAGCCCCTGCTGATCGGTGTGGATAATGAAACATGGGGCGCGGCCAGATTCGAAGGGGCCATCGATACCCTGCGCCTGTGGAGCCAGGTACGCACCCAGGAGGAAATCGATGCCGGCCGCAACACGCCGCCGGCGGCGGGGGCCAGTGGTCTGGTGCTGGATTACCGCTTCGCCGCGAGCGGGGGTGCCACGCTCGTCGATTCCGGCCCCCGGGGGCTCAACGGGCAGGCTGTGTTCGGGCTGCCGGACACAACCGGGATTGTTGTCGGAAGGATTGCCACCGCCGGGCAAACCAATAACTACACTTTCTCGCTGGCGTCGCCGACACGCCTGTACATCGACACTGTTTATCCCAACGCCGGCAACTTCACCTGGACGCTCACCGGCCCGTCCGGCGTCGTGGTGAAAGGCGCAGGTTTCAGTTCCACCGAACAGATCCTGTCGGTGCCGGCGGGTGACTACACCCTGGTGGTCGATGGCAGCCTGGATACGGTCGGCACGTACGCCTTCCGTCTGCTTGACTTGTCCTCCGGGATGGCTGTCGCCTACGACCAGGTCGTCTCCGGCACCCTGACGCCGGGTGCCGAAACGGACGTCTACCGCTTCGACGCCCAGGTCGGTGACATGGTCTACTTTGACCGCCTGTCGCTGTCTGCCGGCAGTACCCGCTGGCGCCTGCTCGATCCCTTCGGCAGGGAAGCCTTCGGCTATTCAAGCTTCAACGACCGGGACACCTTTACGCTGGCCTACGCGGGCGCCTACACCCTGCTGGTCGAGGGCTATAACGGCGACACTGCCGACATCGCCTACAGCTTCAGCATTCGCCGGGTGACGGACACCACCACACCCATTGTGATCGGTGAGCCCTCCGGGCTCGATCCCGAATGGGTGGCAGGCAAGTCCGGCAACGCCATCAAGTTCGACGCCAACGACGAGGCCCGGATTCCGGCCAGCGCAGCGCTCGACCTGACGGGGTCCGCGACGGTCGAATTCTGGATCAAGCCCGAGCGCTACAACGGCGATTGGGCGCCCCTGGTTTTCAAGGGCACCGACACGGCGGGGCAGCGCCAGTTCTCCGTGTGGCTCAACCAGAGCGGCTACCTGCATCTCTACACCAACACCAATGGCAGCGGTCAGGCGGTGTCCACCGCCGCCGGCAGCATCAAGCTCGGCGAGTGGCAGCATGTGGCCGCGGTGGTTGACCGGGTCACCAACCGCCTGCGCATCTACATCAATGGCGTCGAGGCAGCCAATGGCGGGCTGGCAGCGGGCACGGCCCTGTCGAACAGCAATCCGTTCATGGTGGGCGCTTCCCTCGAGAACTATCCGCGCTACGTTGGCGCCATCGACGAGCTGCGGATCTGGAACACGGCGCGTAGCGCGACAGACATCAGCAACAACAAGGACAGCATCCTGAGTGGTGCCGAAGCCGGGCTGGTGGGCTATTTCAAGTTCGACGAGACGGCAGGCCGCAGTTTTGTGGACACCACCGCGTCCGGTGTGAGCGGCGAGATTCGTCATGCCCTGCAATTGCTTGGCGGAGTCGAAGGGCAGATCAGCAGTCCCGGGCAACAGGCGCGTTTCACCTTCACGCTCACCGAAGCCCGCCGTCTGGTGCTCGACAGCTTTTACGGCAGCAGCAATCTGACGTGGAGCCTTGTCGGCCCGCGGGGTACCGTCTTCTCCGGCCGCAACCTGGTCAATTCCGATGCCGGCGGCCTGGGCGCGACCTCGCCGGTGCTCGACCTGAATGCCGGTGATTACGTGCTCACCGTGGACGGCTCGGCGGACACCGTCGGCGCCTTCAGCTTCCGCTTTCTCGACATCACTACAGGCACCACCATCGCCTACGACACGGCGGTGAGTGGCACCCTCGATCCGGCCAACGTGACCCAGGTGTTCCACTTCGATGCCACCGCTGGCGAGCGCCTGTTCTTCCAGCGCACGGCCATCGGATCGATCAGCTACGCACCCTACATTCGCCTCCTCGACCCCTTCGGGCGCCAGGTTTACTACGGTTCCTTTGCCGATACCGACAACCTGCTCATCGCCTTCACCGGCAACTACACCCTGCTGCTCGAGGGCGATGCCCGGCAGGTCGGCACGACCGCCTACGCCTTCAAGCTGCACCGCATCGTCGATGAAGCGGCGGTTCTGAGCCTTGACACCATGGTCAATGGCAGCCTTGCCATGCCCGGCCAGGTGGACCGTTACACCTTCACGCTAGCCAGCGACACGCGGGTCGAATTCGATTCCCTGACGCCCAGCAACAACATTACCTGGAGCATCACCGGGCGCCAGGGCACGCTGGCAAGCCGCAGTTTCTACTATTCCGATTCGGAAGGCATCGGCAGCGCCAACCCCTTCATGCTGCTCAAGGCCGGCACTTATACGCTGACCGTCGATGGCGACGGTGTCACCACCGGCGCCTATGCTTTCCGCCTGCTGACCGCCGCTTCGGCACAAACCATTGCGCTCGATACCGAGATTGCGGGTGTGGCGATCGACGCTTCCTCGACCCGTCTATTCCGTTTCGACGCCACGGCTGGCGACCAGGTCATGCTCGATTTTCTCGAGCGCAGCAACACTGCGTATCCATACTGGCGCCTGTTCGACCGCAACGGAACGCAGCTTCATTACGGCTATTTTGCCAACGACAGCGCCACGCTCACCCTTGGCTATACCGGCAGCTACATACTCGCCATCGAGAACCGGATCACCGACGGGGCAGGCACGCTGCGCTTCCAGGTGAGCACCAAGGGGCACGTCGATCTGCCGGTTCCGCCTGCCGGTGACCCGATCACCCTTGGCGCCACGGTCAGCGGCACCCTCACGTCCAATTCCGACAGCAAACAGTACGGATTCGATCTCGCGGCCAACAGCCGCCTGATGTTCGACGCGCTCAGCGGCACTTACCCGCAATGGAGTCTCGCCGGCCCCGACGGTACGGTGGTGGCCAGCCGCAACTTCTACGCCAGCGATTCCTACGACTACAGCGCCAGCCCGGTGCTTGAGCTGGGGCCCGGTCATTACGTGCTCACTGTTACCGCCCAGACCGGCAATTTCAGCTTCCGCCTGCTGGATCTGGCCGCGGCAACCGCCCTCAGCCTCGATGCCCAGGGCAATACCGAGGTGGCCGGCACCTTGCTGCCCCTCAGCGAATCCGACATCTTCAGCTTCCAGGCCCAGGCCGGCGACCGCTACTACTTCCAGCGCCTGCAGGCCGGCAACTCTGATGTGTACATGCGCCTCATCGGGCCTGCCGGCAACACCGTGTTCAGTCAGCAATACCAGTACTACGACCGGGACAACGTGACCCTGCCGGACACCGGCACCTACTATGTGATGGTCGAGGGGCGTTACTACCTGACCGGCGGCTCCCTCGATTACCGCACCAGGCTGGCCCGCATTAACGATCCGGCCCCCGTGGACATCACGGTGGGCAGCAGCACGAATGGCAACATTGCCGGCCCCGGCCAGGTCAATCATTACCGCTTCACGCTCGACAGTGCCAGCCAGATTTACTTTGACGCGCTCGCCAGCGACAACGACGGATCCGTGCTGTGGAGCCTCACCGGGCCGCGGGGCACCGTGACGGGCAGCCGCGCCTTCTCGTCCAGTAACGGGGGTGATCTGGGCGGCACCAATGTCCTGCTCGACCTGCCCGCCGGCACGTACGATCTGGCTATCGATGGCAGCGCGAACTACACCGGCGCCTATCGTTTCCGTCTCCTCGACACGTCCGATGCAGCCGTCAGCATCGCCCTCGACACCACCGTGCTGGCCACGCTGGATCCGGCCAACAGCACAAATGTCTACCGCTTCGATGCAAGTGCGGGCCAGAAGATTTTCTTCGACTCCCTCGCCACCAGCGGCTCGGTGCCTTACTACCGGGTCATCGACCCGTTCGGCCGCGTACTCTTTGACACCGTCTACGGTGCCAACGACCGGGACGTGACGACCCTCACCGCGACGGGCAGCTACTTGCTCCTCGTCGAAGGTGCCCGCGGTGCCACCGGCACTGCGTCCCTGAGCTTCAATGTGCGCAGTGTTACCGATACCTCCGCGGCCATCCAGATTGGCGCCGTGGTGGACGGCACGCTGGCTTCGGCCGGCCAGCTCAATAACTACAACCTCGTCCTCGACAGCAATACCCGGCTGTTCTTCGACACCCTGACCTACAGCAACAGCCAGATCACCTGGAGTCTGACCGGTCCGCGCGGCATCGAGGTCAGCAGCCGCTACCTGAATAACTCCGACTCCACCAGCTATCAGCCATATCTGGACCTGCCGGCGGGCAATTACCGGCTCACGGTCGACGGGGTCGGGGATGCCACCGGCAGCTACCAGTTCCGTCTCCTCGATGTGGCAGCGGCCACCACGATCCAGGCTGGCAACGTCATTACCGGCGTCCTCAATCCGGCCACCGAAATGGCCTTGTACAAGATCGCCCTCAAGGCTGGCGACCGCCTCTACCTCGATGCCTTGTCGATCGACCAGTACACCTACAATTTCTCCTGGCGCCTGATTGACCCCTACGGCCATGCCGTGGTCAATCAGTACAGCTTCACCGACGTGGATGTCACCACTGCCGCCTACACCGGCGACTACGTGCTGGCCATCGAAGGTCAGCCGGGCCTCACCGGTTCGGCCAATTACAGCTTCAACCTGTCGCCGGCGCCGCTGTCGCAGATTGTCCCGATCACCATCGGCGATGTGCCGGGCACCGACCTCGTCGTGTCGAACCTCGCGGTCGCTGCCGTTTCCGGCGACATCCGCTCAGGCGGCCAGGTGACCCTCAGCTGGGACATCACCAATGCCGGTAGCGTTGCCAGCAGTGGTTCCTGGAAAGACCAGATCGTGGTGCGCAGCGCCTCCGGTGCGCTGATTCACACCGAGCTGGTCAGCCATGACGAAGCCGCCGACGGTCCGCTGCAAGCGGGTGAAAAGCGTTCCCGCAGCGTCACCCTGGCCCTTCCCGACGGAAACCGCGGGGCCGGCGATCTGGTCTTCCGGGTTACCACCGACGTCGAAAACACGGTCGCCGAGCAAGGCTCCGGCGGCACGGCAGAGCTCAATAACGCGGCTTCGCTCACCGTACCCTCGGCGCTGTCGCCCTATGCCGACCTGCAGATATCCGGCCTCGAAGTATCGCCGGCCGGCGGCTGGGCGGCGGGCTCGCAGCTTACCCTGCGCTGGCGCGAGACCAACACCGGCGTCGGCGCGACCACCGCCAGCTGGTCTGACAGCATCCAGGTGCGTAACACCAGCAATAGCCAGACAGTCTTCCAGGGCGTACTGCCGTACGACGCCTCGGCGCTGGGGGCGCTGGCTGCCGGTGCCTTCCGTGACCGGGAACTGACCCTCGTATGGCCGGCCGGTACGGCCGGCATCGGGCGCTTCGAGTTCGCGGTGGCTGCCGATGCCGATGGCCAGATCTTCGAGAACAACGCGTCCGACAATGCCGAAGGCAACAATACCGCCACCCTGACGGTCAATTCCGCGCCCGACCTACGCGTCGACAACCTGCGCACCTCACCGGCCGCCAGTGAAGCCGGTGCGACGATTACCGTGCTGTGGGACACCGTCAACGCCGGTATTGCGTCTACCGTCGCCGGCTGGAGCGAGCGCATCCGCATCTACAACGCGACCACCGGCGATACCCTGGTGGATGCCCGCGTCGCTTACGACCCGAGCCTTGGCGGCAACGGGCAGATTCTGCCCGGGGGCAGCCGCAGCAGGGCATTCAGCGTCACCCTGCCGGAAGGCCTGCGGGCGGTTGGAACCCTGACCGTCAGCATCACCACCGACGTCAATGGGCAGGTGATCGAGCTCAACGACAGCAATACCGGCGAAAGCAACAACACCTCGTCGGTGAACCTTGAAGTCACCAAGAGAAAATACGCGGATCTGGTCCCGACTTCATTCACTGCGCCGGCCAGTGCTCGCGGCGGCGATACCGTCACGATCCGCTGGACCGTCACCAATCAGGGCGAGGTCGCCACCCCCAGCCAGTGGAGTGACCGCCTGGTCCTGAGCAGTGACAGCGTTTACGGCAACGCCGACGACGTGATCCTCGTCAACGCGCCGCATTTCGGCATCCTCGCCCCGGGCGAGTCCTACACGCAGGAACGCCAGGTCGTCCTGCCCATGCGGGCCGATGGCGCCTACCGCTTGTTCCTGCGCAGCGACGTCAATCAGGAGGTCCTGGAGCCCGACACCCGTGGCAACAACACCTTCGGGCCGCAGACCATCAACATTGCCGCACCCCACGCCGACCTCGTCGTCGAAGCCGTGTCGGCGCCGGCTGCGGCTCTCAGTGGCGAGTCGGTGAAAGTCTCGTGGCGTGTCCGCAACAACGGCGACACCACTACCGATTCGAGCCAGTGGAAGGATTTCGTCTATCTGTCCACCGACACCACGCTGGATGCCTCCGACACCCTGCTGGCCCAGGTGGACCGCAGCGGCCTGTTCCTGCCGGTAGGCGAGAGCTACACCGACTCGGCCAACGTCTTCCTGCAGCATGGCATCACCGGCAACTATTATTTCCTCGTCCGCACCGACGGTGAGAACCGCGTCTATGAAGCCAACTTCGAGACCAACAACACCACCGCCGCCTTTCAGCGCACGGCGATCACGCCGGCGCCGCTGCCCGATCTGCAGATATCCTCGATCAGTCTGCCGTCCACGGCTGCCGCCGGCCAGCAGGTACACGTGACATGGACCGGCACCAACAGCGGCGGGGGCTCCGCCAAGGGACCGTGGAGCGACCGGGTTTACCTGTCGGCCAATGACGGCGTCTCCGCCGCCACCTACCTGGGGGATGTGACCCACACCGGCAGTCTGGAGGCGGGCACCAGCTACACCGGCGCCCTCGACTTCATCATGCCGTCCATTGCCGACGGCACCTACAAGCTGATCGTCATCACCGATCTGTCGAACCAGATCTACGAAGGCGTTTCCGGCAGCGCGGCCGAGAGCAACAACCAGACGGCCTCGGCAGCCAGCCTGCAGGTGGTGCATCCCGATCTGCTGCCCGAGCAGCTTGACGCCCCGGCCACGGCATTCTCCGGCAATCAGGTGACGCTCACTTACGTGATCCGCAATGCCGGCACCGGTCAGGCTGCCGGCAACTGGCTCGATCGCGTGTACCTGTCCCGCGACACCACCATCGACGCTGCCGACACCCTGCTGGCCACCCGCTCCATCAGCGGTCCGCTGGCGGCAGGACAGACATACGGCGGCAGCGTCGACGTCGATCTGCCCCTTGGCGCCCAGGGCACCTACTACCTGCTGGTGTCGTCGGATGCCGCTGGCAACGTGCCCGAGCTCGGCGCCGAAGGCAACAACGTGGCGAGCCGGCAGCTCGATGTCAGCCTCTCCGACTACGCCCAACTGGTCACTTCCGGGGTGCTTGCGCCGACGCTCACCATCGGCGACCCGGCGCAAATCAGCGTCAGCTGGACGGTCTCCAACCAGGGCACGGGCTTTGGCCGTACGCCAAGCTGGACTGACGCCCTCATTGCGTCCACCGACAACATCGTCGGCAATGGCGATGACCGTGTCGTCGGCGAGTTCGTCCATGACGGCGGTCTGGCGGTCGGCCAGTCCTACACGCGCACCGAGACCTTCCTGCTGCCGGCCTACTTCCAGGGCCGTTACCACTTCTTCGTACGCAGCGACGCGAAGAATCAGGTCTTCGAAAACGGCAATGAAGCCGACAACGCCAGCGAGTCGTCGCAGATCTTCGACGTGATGGCCATCCCTTACTCCGACCTGGTCGTCAGCGAGGCCAGCGTGCCCGTTGGCGCGAGCTCCGGTCAGAGCATGAGCGTGTCGTGGAAGGTGAGCAACCAGGGCATCGGACCGACGGACATCGCCGGCTGGAACGACGAAATCGTGCTGACTTCCGATGCCGCCGGCACCAACGTGGTGGCCAACCTTGGCAGCTTCACCCACCTGGGCGTGCTTGCCGCCGGCGACAGTTACAGCCGCACCCAGGACGTGACGCTGCCCAACGGACTGTCCGGCAACTACTACGTGCGTGTGCGCACCTACGGGCCCTTCGAGTTCGTCTATACCACCAACAACGGCCGGGTCGCCGGCCCGGTCAACGTGGCGCTGTCGCCGTCGCCCGATCTGCAGGTAACCGACATCCAGACGCCGGCCAGCGCCAGCGAAGGCGATTACATCGATATCAAGTGGACGGTCACCAACAACGGCCAGGCCAAAGCCGAAGGGGCGTGGACCGATACGGTGTACATGCGCAAGGTGGGTCAGCCCAACGACCCGGGCATCTACCTGGGCACCTTCAGTTACGACGCCGGCGGGCTGGATGCCGGCAAGTACTACACCCGTACCGAGCGTTTCAAGCTGCCGCCGCGCACTGAAGGCGTCTATCAGGCGGTAGTGGTCACCAATCCCAACGCCACGGTCTATGAACACGGCGTCGCAGCCACCAACAACACAGCGGCCGACGACCAGGTTCTGCAGGTGGCCTTGCTGCCGCGTTCCGACCTGCAGGTCGGCACCGTCATCGCCCCGGATCGTGCCTCGGCGGGTTCGACGGTATCGCTGCGCTTCTCCATCATCAACCAGGGCACTGTGCCCACCAGCACGCCGCGCTGGCGCGACAGCGTTTACCTGTCGCTCGACAACAAGCTGACCGGCGACGACCTGCTGATCGGAAGTTACGACAACGGTGCCGCCCTCAACCCGGGCGAGCTCTATGCCACCGACACGGCGGCCATGCAGATCCCCATCCGCTACCGGGGCGACGTGTTCCTGATCATCCAGGCCGACAGCAGTGGCTCGGTCGACGAATACCCCAACGACGCCAACAACATCAGCGCCGTACCGCTGTACGTGGAACCCTATCCGCTCTCAGACCTGATAGCCGGCAGCGTGGTGGCCCCGGCCCAGGCCGTCGAAGGGTCCAGCATCGAAGTGCGCTACACGGTGGCCAACAAGGGGAGCGGCACCACCGCCGGCAACAACTGGACCGATACCATCTGGCTGTCGCGCGACAAGACCCGCCCCAACGCCGGCGGCAACAGCGCCATCCTGCTCGGCACCCTGCAGCACAGCGGCGCCCTTGCGGTCGGCAGCAGCTACGACGTGCTGACCCACGTCAACCTGCCGGCACACATGAGCTCCGGCACCTATTACGTCACCGTGTGGAGCGACAGCTACGACGTCATCCTCGAGGACACGCTGGCCAGCAACCTCAATCCGGACGATCCCAACGAGCTCGACAACAACAACTACAAGGCCCGCGCCATTGACGTGATCGGTGGCTTCGAACCGCCGCCGCCCGACCTGACGATCTCCGCCCTCGCGGCCTCGCCGACGGCGTCCACCAGCAGCGCGCTGACCATCAACTGGACCGTGGACAATATCGGTGCCGGTGAAGCTTCGGGCAGCTGGAACGACGTGTTCTGGCTGTCCGACATGCCGACCCTTGGTGCTCAGGGGGCCAAGGTCTGGTACCTGGGCAGCATCGCTCATGATGGCGGCGCGGCCCCGGGCAGCAGCTACAGCAACTCTGCCACCTTCGCCCTCAACCCGGCAGCGGCAGGCAAGTACGTTCTTGCCTACACCGACTACAACCCGTACCGCGGCAAGCCCTACGACGTGGTCGAAGGCAACGAGGAGAACAATGCCCGAACCACCGACACCAGCGTGACGGCGCTGCCGGCGGATCTGAAGGTGGTGACCATTGCCGCCCCGGCGGAAAACTTCTCAGGTGAAAAAACGACCGTCACCTGGACAGTGAAGAACTATGGCGGAACCGTCTGGGACGGCACCCGCTACTGGCTCGACAGCGTCTACCTGTCGCCCGACCCGGTCTTCCTGCCCGAGCGTGCCATTGCGCTGGGCACTTTCGTGCACAGCAACAAGGATGGCCTGGCCGCCGGCGCCAGCTACACCGAGAGCGCCGAGGTGACCCTGCCGCGCGGCATCGGTGGCAACTACTACCTCTACGTCATCACCGACGCGAACCCCTACGACCCGCGCTTTCCGAGTGGAGAGCTGGACGCCGGCGACAACGCCTACGCCCGTGACGTGACCTACGCCGGTTCGGCCTACGAAGGTGTCGGCGGGCAGGACAACAACCGCGGCATCGGCAGCATTCCGGTCACTTACCGCGAGCCCGACCTGAAAGTCACCACGCTGGTCGTGCCGCCGGCTGGTGGCCAGTCGGGCAGCTCCGTCACGGTGCAATACACGGTCACCAACATCGGCAACCGCGACACCCGCGAGATCGCCTGGTGGGATCGACTCTTCCTGTCCAAGGACGGCTCCCTCGACACCTACGACCTGCAGCTTTCCGAAGCCCGCCACTACGGCATGCTGAAGGTTGGCGAGAGCTACACCGGCAGTGCCACCTTCAAGCTGCCGGAGGGCATTTCCGGCGACTTCAGTCTGTTGGCCTTCACGGATTCCGAAGCCGATGCCCGCCTGGCATGGTGGAACAGCAATATCGTTCCCGAGTACCGCGGTGTCGGCATCGACGCCAACAGTGACTCGGTGCCCGAGTTCCGTGGCGAGGGCAACAACATCACCGTTACCCCGCTGCCGGTGGCCGCCGCGCCGCTGGCCGACCTGCAGGTCACCGTGGTCAGTGCGCCGGAGCATATTACTGTCGGCAACGACTTCACCGTCACCTACACCGTCGGCAACCTCGGCGGTGCCGGTACGCCGCCGGAGCAGGGCAGCTGGGAAGACCTCATCTACCTGTCCCGTGATCCGCTGCTCGATCTGGACAGCGACCGCTACATGTGGAGCGTCCAGCACACCGGCGGCCTCGCCCAGGGGGCCAGCTACACGGTCAGCAAGACACTCCGGGCACCGCTCGACATCAGCGGCGCGTGGTATGTCTTCGTGGTGACCGATCCCGCTCGCGGTTCAGGGCGCGGCAAGGTTTTTGAAGGAGGCTTCGAGCGCAACAACGCCACCCCCAACTCGCCACCCTCCATTTTCGAGCTGCCCCCGCCGGCCGACGTGCAGGTGGACGACATCGTCTTTGGCGGCAATGCCCGCGCCGGCGAGAATCTCCACGTCGAATGGACCGTCTCCAACCACAGCACCAATCCCACTTCCAGCGGCTGGACCGATGCCGTCTATCTGTCCGACGACAACATCTGGGACATCAGCGACCGCCTCATCGGCAAGGTCGACCATCACGGCGTACTCGGCGCCGACGGCACTTACACGTCCTCGCTCGACGCCCTGGTGCCACCCACCAAGCCGGGACAGTATCGGGTCATCGTGCGTCCGGACATCTACAACGAAGTTTTCGAGGGCCCGTACCGCTCGGCCGGTGAGGCCAACAACTTCACCACCTCGCCGAACGTGCTGACCGTGGCCATCGACGAACTGCATCTTGGCGTGCCGCTGCCCACCACGCTGTCTACCGGGCAGAGCCGCGTCTACAAGCTGACGGTGGGGCAGGGCGAAACCCTGAAGCTCAGCCTCACTGCCGCCGACCAGGACGCCACCAACGAGATTTTCATCCGCTACGGGGACGTGCCTGACGGCTACAACTACGACGCCACCTACGAAAACCCGCTGCAGGCCAACCAGACCGCGGTCATTCCCTTTACCAAGCCGGGCGATTACTACGTCCTGATCCGCGGTCACAGCGAGCCCAAGGCCAACGCCCAGGTCAGGTTGCTGGCCGAGGTGGTGCCCTTCGCCATCACCAGCGTGCATGTGGACCAGGGCGGCGACAGCCGCTGGGTCACCTTCGATGTGCGCGGCGCCAAGTTCGCCGACAACGCCATCCTCAAGCTGGTGCGGCCCGACGTGGCCGAATACGAGCCGGTGAAGTGGGAGGTGATGGACTCCACCTGGATCCGTGCCACCTTTGACTTCCGCGATGCCCCTCTCGGCCTGTACGACCTGAAGGTCATCAACCCGGACGGCAAGCAGGCTATCGACGCCTACCGCTTCCTGATCGAACGGGCTCTGGAGCCCGACGTGACCATCGGCCTGGGCGGTCCGCGTGTGCTGGCGGCCGGCGAAACCGGCATCTACGGGGTGGCGCTGCAAAGCCTCACCAACGTGGACACGCCCTACGTGCGTTTCACCTTCGGCGTGCCCGAGATGGGCAACAACCAGTACGTCTACGATCTGCCCTTCCTCAAGTACTACAACAACCTGCGCGGCCAGCCCGACACCGGCGCCGCCGATGTGCCGTGGGCCAGCCTCGATTCGGCCACCAACACCACCGGTCAGATCCTGTCCTCGGGCTATGCCTACGACGTGATTGCCGGTGGCTATGTGGGGGCGACCTTCAACGTCACCACCTATCCGCTGCTCAAGGCCCTGTCCACCCTCAACTGGGATGCCCTGCGGGTCGGCCTCTACGAGATGTACCCGGCGCTCGAGCCGATCCAGGCTCTGGCCGGCGGCCCCGAGTCCATGCAGACCGCCTTGCCGGCCTATTGGGACCTGTGGCTGCAGGCGGGCTCCGAAGAGGGCCTGCCCGACGACTGCGTCATTCCCTTCATCCCGTATCGCTTCAACATCGTCGGTGCCGCCACCGCGATGACCCGCGACGAGTTCATCGCCGACCAGACCCTCGAGGCCCTCAAGCTGCGTGCCGCCATCCTTGGCGACACCGACCTCGACGCGAAGATCGCCGCCACCGGCACCGACGACACCACGCTGGCCGAAAAGCGTGCCGCCATTGCCCTGCGCAACCTGGCCGCCGATCCGGAAGCGTGGGTCAATGCCTACCTGGCAGCGCTCGAGCAGGTCGGCATCATTCGTCCGGTGGACGAAGCCCCGCCGATCCGCCAGGACATCAAGGTGATGAGCCTGATGAGCACCCTGGCCACCGGCATCCTCCTCGGCCCGGTGGGTGACCAGCTGCGCACCACCGGCGACATCGTCGAGTTCTTTGCCAAGATCAAGACCTGGTACGGCGACACGCCGGCCACGAAGGCCGCCATCGACCACTACGAGCACCGCGAGAGCGACTGTCTGGAAGGCGACATCCCCGTACCGGCGCTGCCCAAGTACGCCGACTACGACCTCAAGCTGTCGCACCCGACCTACTTCGAAACCTTCAACATCTTCGTGCCCTACGTGGGCTTCAGCAAGGACGGTGCCTCGGCGGCCACCATCGCGTTGCCCGACTACGCCTCCGTGGCGGCTTCCAACACCCTCACCGCGCTGGATTTCTCACGCCTCTACGAGCAGGCCATCAGCGACAGCCAGCTGGCGTCCATGTCCGGCCCGCAGGGCTATGGCGTCGACCAGTTCCTGCCCGTCGGTCAGGCGCTGCCCTACACCGTCAAGTTCGAGAATCCGTCGGCAGCGTCCGGCTCGGTCACCGAGATCCGTGTCGTCAGCGAACTCGATCCGGCCCTTGATCCCACCACTTTCCGCCTCGGCGACATCAAGCTCGGCGACGTCACCGTGCATATCCCGACCGGCCGGGCGCTGTTCCAGGGCGATTTCGACCTGCGCAACGCCAAGGGCTTCATCCTGCGCGTGTCGGCCGGCATTGATCCGACCACCCATACCGCCTCATGGGTCTTCCAGGCCATCGACCCGGAAACGGGCGAAGTCCTGCAGGACGCCACCCGCGGTCTGCTGCTGCCCAACTCGGGCGACGGTCGCGGTGTCGGCCAGCTCGGCTACTCCGTCCAGCCCAAGGCCGATCTGCCTTCCGGCACCCAGGTGAGCGCCAGCGCGGTAGTGCGCTTCAACTCCATTGCGCCGCAGGAAACGCGCGTCCTTACGCAGACCCTCGACACCGGCGCGCCAGTCACCAGTCTCACCGCCACCCCGGTCAGCACCGGCGGTTCGGACTACGAGGTGCGCTGGACCAGCGTTGACGAAGAGCGTGGTTCCGGTGTCGCCCACGTCACGGTTTATGTGGCCAAGGATGGGGGCGACTTCAAGATATGGCTGCGCCAGACCACCGACACTTTCGGTATCTACGCAGGCGAGGCCGGTCATAGTTACGAGTTCCTGGCCCTTGCCACCGACCATGCCGGCAATCGCGAAAAGGCCCCCGGTGGCGTACAGGCGCCGGACGACGGCTCGGCCGCCAACCTCGGCGGCCTGCCCAGCTTCGGCGAAACCACCGTCGACCTGCCCGCGCCGCCCGCGCCCACGGCGCCGTCGACCAACCCGCTGTTCATCGAGGCCGAAAAGCAGATTCCGGCGGCTACTGCGCTGTCGAAACTGCCCGAATTCACCGTTGTCGAGCGGCCCTTCACGGCCCAGGCCTACGCCACCGATTTCGTCGATAGCCATGGCGGAGTGGGGGCCCTGGCCATGCTCGAACTGGCCGACGGCTCGGTGATCGCCAGCGGCGGCCCCAACCGCGGCTGGCTGTACCACATCCCCCACGACGGCGGCCGCGCCCTGACCCCCTTTGTCGAGCTCGACGAGCCGATCTTCGATCTGGCCCTCGACGACAACGGTCAGCTGTGGGCCACCACCGGCGGCGGTTCGCTGTTGCGTCTTGATCTCGCCAGCGGCCAGATCCTGGCGCGTTTCGGTACCGGCATCACCCAGGCCCTGGCCATCAAGGCCGACACCGGCGAGATCTATGTCTCGTCCGGCGACGGCATCGAGATATTCAACCCGGTGACCGGCGAATTCCGCCACTTCAGCGATGTGCGGGTGGACGATCTGGCCTTTGCGCCGGACGGCACCCTGTGGGGTAGCACCTGGCCGGCTCGCGGCGACGTGGTGACCTTCGATCATCGCGGCCGCGCCACCGTCAAGGTACGCCTGGACGGCGCGGTGGATTCGATTGCCTTCGGCCAGGTCGGCACGCGCCTCGAAGGCCTGCTCTTCGTGTCGAGCAACTCGACCAAGGGCGAAACCGGTGCGGCTCTCACCATGGTTGATCTGGTCAGCCTGCGCAGCGTCGAGATCGCCCGCGGCGGCTCGCGTGGAGAGACCGTGGTTGCCACCGCCGACGGTCGCGTGCTGGTGGCCGAAACCCACCATATCGACGTCATCAGCCCCATCGTCGCGCCGCGCGTCATCGCCACCAATCCGCCCGACATGGCGGTGGTGCCGCTGCCCCTGTCGCAGCTCACCGTCACCTTTGATCAGGACATGTACGCGGGTGCCGGCACCGACAGTGCCTCGGTGCTCAATACCGCCAACTTCCAGGTGGTGCGTCAGAACGGCGGCCTCGCCACCATCACCGGCGTCAGCTATGACGCCGCCACGCGCACCGCCATCCTGACCGTCACCGGCCTCGAGCCCGATCTCTACGACCTGCGTGTCCTCGGCACCGTGCGCAGCAGCGCCGGCATGGCGCTGGGCAGCACATACATCAGCAGCTTCGTTACCGCGCAGGACTTCTCGTCGGTGGTGCAGCTCAACTTCGAACGAGTACGCAGCGACCGCGGCACCGGCGTTGTTTCCTACGACGTCACCATCACCAATCTGGCGGACTACGACCTGATGGTGCCGGCCTCGCTGGTCATCGACCCGGCGCGCTTCTTCCAGGGCCGGCCGATGGGCGCGGTCAGCCCGCAAGGGGCGGGCGGCCTGTGGTACATCGACCTGTCGGGCAAGTTGCCCGGCGGTGTGCTCAAGGCCGGTGCGTCCATCTCCAGCTTCACGGTCGGTGTCACCAACGGTGGCAGCCAGCAGATCGTCCTCGGCCACGGCATCTATGCCGTGCCCTATCCCAATGCGAAGCCGGTCTTCACTTCCACGCCGGTAACCGCCGCCACCGCCGGTCAGGCCTATGCCTACCAGGCGGTGGCCAGCGATCCGGACGGGGCGGTGATCACCTACCTGCTCCTCGACGGCCCGGCGGGCCTCGTCCTCGACGGCGCCACCGGTGCCCTCAGCTGGCTGCCCACTGCGTCCAGCCCTGCCAGCGCCTCGGTGCTGCTGCGTGCCTACGACACCCGCGGCGGTTTCGACACCCAGACCTTCCTGCTCGAAGTGGCCGGCGCCAACCGTCCGCCGGAAGTTTCCGAGTTGCCGGCGCAGATCGAGGGCAAGGAAGGTCAGACCTTGCTGATCGGCCTGTCGGCCCTCGATCCGGACGAGGACTTCCTGCACTTCTACGCCAACAACCTGCCGCCGGGCGCAATTTTCGATCCCAACCTCAACGCCCTGGTGTGGACGCCCGACTACACATCGGCCGGCACCTACAACAACATCGAACTGGTGGTGAGCGACGGCAAGACCTCGGTGACGCGCTCCTTCGCACTGCTCATCGCCCCCGACGACGCGCCGCCGGAACTCAAGCCGGTGGCCGAGCGGACCATCCGCGAAGGCGATCCGGTACGCATCCAGCTGCAGGCCAGCGATGTGGACGGTGACAAGCTCACTTTCTTCGCCGACATCCTGCCGGTGGGGGCCTTCCTCGATCCCAATACCGGCGTCCTCGAATGGACCCCGAGCTTCATCCAGGCCGGCGACTACGCACTCAAGATCGGCGCCACCGACGGCACCAAGCGCTCCACCACCGAAGTGCGCTTCCATGTGCTCAACGTAAACGCCGCACCGGTCTTTGACGAACTGGGTTCGTGGATCAGCTTTGAAGGCCAGACCCTGGCCTTCCGGGCGTTTGCTTTCGATCCGGACAATCCGGGCTTCATCCCGCAGGATCGTCAGACCAGCGGTACGCTCACCGAGCAGGAGGGTTCCAACGCCACCGTTACCTACGTGGCCACCGATCTGCCCGCAGGCGCCAGCTTCGACCCGGTGACCGCGATGTTCACCTGGATTCCGGGCTATGACGCGGCAGGCAGCTACACCGTGCGCTTCCTCGCGACCGACGACGGCAATGGCACCGGCTCGCCGCTGAGCACCGACATCCTTGTCCCGATCAATATCCGCAACGCCAACCGGGCGCCGGAAATGGCCGCAGTGCCAACCCAGGTCGTGCAGCGCGACACCGTCTTCGAGCTGCCGGTAGCGGCTACCGACCCTGACGGCAACCCGCTGACGCTTAGTGTCTCCGGCCTGCCGGCCTTCGCCAGCTTCACCGAGAACGGTAATGGCAGTGGCAAGTTCGTCTTTGCGCCACACTCAGGCGACCGGGGCGACTACGAGATCGTGCTCACCGCCACCGACAACGGCGATGGACAAGGCGCGCTATATGCCCAGTCTTTCACCCGCCGCTTCATCCTCACCGCCGCCTCGGCCTCCGAAGCGCCGGTGCTGGCGCCGCTTGGCAACAAGGTCGCACTGGTTGGCCAGAAGCTCGCCTTCACCATCAACGCGAAGGATCTTGACCAGGACACGCTCGCCTATGCGATGGAGAACGCCCCGGCCGGCATGACACCAGCCAGGTGGTGCGCATCAACGTGCGCGACAGCAATGCCGCGCCCATCCTGGCGCCCATCGGCAACCTGAGCCTGACTGAAGGGCAGCTGTTTACCCTGCAGCTGAATGCCGTCGATCCGGACGGTGACACCCTCAGCTACGCGGTCAGCAATCTGCCGGCCGGGGCCAGCTTCGACACGGTGAGCGGCCTGTTCAGCTGGAAGCCCGGCATCTTCGCGGCCGGCGACTACCCGGACGTGCGCTTCTCGGTCAGCGACGGCATGGCCGAAAGTGCCGAAACCCTGAGCATCACGGTGCGCAACACCAACCAGGCGCCGATCCTCGTTGCGCTTTTCCCGCAGACCGGTCGCGAAGGGGCCCAGGTCCAGTTCCAGCTCACCGTCGGCGACGTCGACGGCGACCCGGTGGTGTTCAGTGCGCTCACGCCGCTGCCTGACGGTTCCCGCTTCGATTCGCGCACCGGCCAGTTCAAATGGACGCCGAGCTATGAGCAGGCCGGCGACTACAGCTTCACCTTTGCCGCCCGCGACCCGAGCGGTGCGACCAGCCAGAGCACGGTCAGCCTGGCGATTGCAAACGTTAACCGGGCCCCGACCCTGGTTGTTTCCAACCACACGGCGCTGCTTGGCCGCCCGCTGGAATTCCAGGTTTTCGGCAAGGATGCCGACAGCGGCACGGTGCTCAGCTACAGCGCCACCGGCCTGCCCGAAGGGGCCAGCCTCGACGCCGCCACCGGCGTGATCAAGTGGACGCCGGGTGCCGGTCAGGCCGGTGAATACCTGGTCATGGCCCGCGTTTCTGACGGGCTCACCAGTGCCACCATGCCGCTGCTCATTCGCGCCACGCTGACCCCGCCGTCGCCCAGCGTGATCATCGAGAATACCCCGAGCTTCCCGGTCATCCCCGGCCAGCAGGTGCTGGTGCACACCATTGCCGAGAGCTTCGGCGCCATTGCGGGCCTGCGCCTGTTTGCCGACGGGGTCGAAGTGCCCGTCGACGCCGACGGCCGCGCCTGGATCACCACCACCGGTGTCGGCAAGATCGCCCTGCGCGCCGAGGCCACCGACGTGGACGGTTTTGTCGGCAGCACCACTTCAGTCATTCGCGTCCGCGACCCGCTCGACAAGACGGCCCCGACCCCGTCCTTCGCCAGCCAGCTGGCCTTTGCACGGATCGTCGCGCCGACGGCCATAGCCGGCAGCACCGGCGAGGCCAACGTCGACACATGGACGCTGGAAATCGCCCGCTACGGCAGCGAGCATTACAGCCTGCTCTCCAGCGGCAGCGGGGCCGTCAGCAATGGCAGCTTGCTGCAACTCGACCCGGCCGGCCTGGCCAACGGTTTCTACACTCTGCGCCTGCAGGTCACCGATCTGGCTGGCCGGCGTGGCGAGGCAAGTGCTGACATCGAAATCGACACGGCCAGCAAGCAGGGGCGCCTGCTGCTTTCCGAAACCGACTTCACCCTCGATCTGGCCGGCCATCAACTGGCCTTCACGCGCAGTTACGACTCGCTTGGCCGTTCCATTCCGGGCAGTTTTGGCGAGGGCTGGAGCCTGGCCTTCCGTGATGTGGACGTGCAGACCGACGTCAGCCTTACCGGCCGTGAAGAGGCCGGCGTGCTCGGCACCTTCCAGGATGGTCAGCGCGTCGTGCTGACCCTGCCGGACGGGCGCCGCACCGCCTTCAGCTTTGCCCCGCAGAAGCACAGCATTCCGGGGCAGACCTGGTATGTGCCGATGTTCGTCGCCGAAGAGGCCACCGGCTGGAGCCTTGAAGCGCCGACCGTCGAACTGCAGAAGGCCGGCTCAAGTTACTACGACCTGATCACCGGGGCCGGCTACAACCCGGCTTCGGGCAACGGCACTGACTACATCCTGGTCGGACCGGACGGCACCCGTTACCGCATCGCCGACGGGCAGGTGCGCGAGATCGCCTACAGCGACGGTGTGAACATCGCCGTCAGCGACAGCGGCCTGACCGCCAGCAGTGGTGAAACGGTGCAGTTCTCGCTGAACCAGGCCGGCGCCATTGCGCGTGTGGTGGCCAGCGACGGTCGCCAGTTCCTCTACTCGTACGACGAGCAGGGCCGCCTGGCATCGGTGCGCGACCTGGAAGCTGCCAGGTCGGTGCGCTACGGCTACGAGGAAGGCAATCTCGGACGCCTGAACATGACTGCCGGTTCGGCCGGTGGCGTGCTGTACACCTACGCTGCCGGCGGGCTGCAACAGGAGGCGATTGCCGCCGACCTGGGTTCTGCCCTCAACTATCTGGCCAATCCGGTCAGCGGCCATCTCGCAGCCGGACAAACTGACCATTACAGCTTCACGCTGCGCCAGTCCGAACTCGACGCCACGGCCAGCGGTTCGGTTTACCTGGGCCTTATCGTCGAAGGCAGCAACGGCCTCGTGCCGGCTATCCCGAAGCTGCCGGGGCTGGTGCCGGTGGCGTCGTCGGTGATCGGTAACCGGGCCTTCGCCCTTTACAAGCTCGACAGCGCCGGCCTCAAGCTGCTCGATGTCGGTGCCGCCGCGAGCGGCGACTACAGCCTCAGCCTGTTCGTGGCCGGCGATGCCAACCGCGACGGCAAGGCCGACGGCCTCGACGCGGTGCAGATCGCCGCGGCGGCCGGTGCGGTGCGCGGCGCCGCGGGTTACAGCGCAGCCCTCGATGCGGACGGCAGCGGCGTGGTCGACAGCGGCGATCTGCAACTGCTCATGCAGAACATCGGCTTCAGCCCCAACCGGGCGCCGGTGGTGGTGGCCGGGACGGTCAAGACCCACGTCGATCTTGACGTCGACGCGCCGGTATCCACCTTCGTCACCGATCCGGAAGGCGACCGGACCTTCTTCTCGATCCTTGGCGCCACCCGTGGCACGGCGCGCCTGTCGGGCGACGGGCAGTCGGTCATCTTCACGCCCGAGGCCGGATTTGTCGGAACCGCGGACTTCACCATCCGTGCCGACGATGGCTTCGGTCAGACCATCCAGACCATCTCGGTCACGATCAGCAATGCAGCGCTGATCCGCCTCGACTTCACCGAGCGCAATCTGCGCCTGGACGTCGGCGAGGGGCGGCTGATCAAGCTGGTGGGCGATTTCGAGGACCAGACCGGTGTCGAATTGCCAGCCTCTTACGTGAGCCTGATGAGCACCGAGGGCGCCATCGGCAGCATCGTCAGCGGCGGCCGCATCAACGCCACTGCCAAGGGTTCCGGGATCATCGTCGCCGAGCGCGGCGGCCTGCGCGCAGCCACGGCCTTTACGGTGGGCATGCCCACCGACACGGTCGATGCCTACATCTACGGCGTCGGCATCGATGTCTATCCGGGGGCGGTGAGCCTTGCCGAGAACATCGGCAAGCGCCAGATCCTGGTGGACCTGTACAAGCAGCTCGACCTCACGCCGTCCACCACCGGCACGCGCTACATCGTCAGTAACGACCAGGTGATCAGCGTCTCGGCCGATGGTCTCATCTCGGCCCGCCAGGCCGGTACGGCCACGGTGACGGTGATCAACGGGGCAGGGGAGTTCGTGATTCCGGTGCGCGTCGAGAAGCCCTTTGTCGGGCCGACCGTGCTCGGCAGCCTGGGCGGCATCGTGCAGGGTGCCGATGGCTCGATCGTCGCGGTCGCCCCGGGTGCGCTGGATGCCAACACCACGGTGTCCATCGCTGCGCTGGGCGTGGCTGATCTGCCCGCCGGCATGCCGGACGGCATGGCCATGGCCGGCGCCTTCCGCCTTGAACTGGGTGATCGCAAGCTCGATACCCCGATCCAGCTGGCCATCCCGACCACCGGGCTGGCGGCCGGTACCAAGGTCGTGTTCATGCGCTATACCGAGGTGCCGACGCCCGAAGGCACCCTGATGCCTGTGTGGCTGCAGGAAGAAACGGGCATCGTCGGCGAGGATGGCTATGCCCGTGCCATGTCGCCTCCGTATCCGGGCGTCACCACCTCGGGTGTCTACACTTGCGGTATTGCCCCGGACGCCAGTTTCTCGACAGTGCGCGGGCGCACCTACGCCACCTTCCCGGTCGGCATCAACGATGGCGGCTCGTCCTTTGCACTGCTGTCGTCCCTCGGTGGCGGCGCGGCAATGGGCATCGCCTTCAGCCTGACTGCCGGCTTCCTGATGACGGCCCTGATCGGTTTCCGCGAGCTCCAGATCATGTCGGTGCCGGCCCAGGGCCTGCCGACGCGCACGACCATCGGTGTGCAGGTGGACCCTGGCAAGGTCAGCGACTATCGCATCCAGGTCGTCAATCCCTACAGCTCGAGCGTCTCAGCGGCAACCGAGCCGTTTGTGAGCGAGGCGCGCTTCCTCTTCCACGACGATGGCAGTGGCAGCATGGCGCCATTTGTCGAGATCAAGGGCGACCGTTTCATCTACGACAATCCGCCGGCGCCGGACTACGCCAAGCTGGGTAGCCAGATCGGTGACCTGAAAGTGGTCTTCGAGAATCCCGATGGCACCCGTTACGAAGTCACGCCCGACGCCTCCAGCACCGACACCGACATCTTCGTGCGGGTGCCGCAGACGGTGGTCATCGGTACCGCCAGGATCTTCGTCAGCCGGCCCCAGTACCAGAGCAACAATGGCGCATGGGACGATCTGGTCTACAAGGACAGCAACCGGGTCCAGCTTTCCTACGACGCCCGCTATATCTTTGGTGGCCTGGGCGGCGACGAGATCCTGGCGATCGACTCGCAGACCATGGAACTCGCCGCGCGCATTCCCGTGAGTGGCAATTTCCCGGCGCCCCGTGCGGTGGCGCTCAGCGCGGACAACACCCGCGCCTACACCACGCTGCGCTACAACGGCGCCATCGGTCTGATCGACACGGTGGCCATGCAGCAAGTGGATGCTGACGGTGATCTGGCCAACGGCGTCAGCGCCATCCCGCTGTTGCCGGGCGCCCAGCCCTTCTGGATCGCCATCGCCAAGGGCGGCAAGAAGGCTTATGTGTCCGACGAAATCAGCGGACGCATCTATGTGATCGACATCGATCCGGCGTCGTCCAGCTACAACACGCTGGTGCGGACCCTCGACGTGTCGCCGGCACCTTCCGGGCTGCGCGGGCTGGCGGTCAATGCCAACGGCACACGGCTGTTCGTGGCCGCGCCCGACAAGGCCCTGTTCGGCCGCCCGGGCGGCGGCAACGGCAATGTCTTCGTGCTGGATGTGGACGAGGCCAGCGACACCTTCGGCGAAGTGCTCGAGGTGCTGCAGGCCGGTGCCGAACCTTACGGTGTGACGGCAACCAACGATCCCTCCGTGATGATCTACACCAACCGTCTGTCCGACGTAAACGGGGTGGTCATCGTCAAGGGCGACGTGGGGAGTTACACGCAGACCCCGGTGGCGATGAATCTTGGTCCGGTCGGCGATTACTTTGACGTCAATAACGCGATTTCGGTCGTGCTGTCGAAGGATGGCGAGTACGCCTTCGTGTCGGGCTACAACACCTACATCCAGGATCTGCCGTCGCACGATCCCAACTACGATCCCGCCCGGCCCGCCGGCGGTAACGTCGGCATCATCCGCGGACCGCTCACGGCCGCGCCGCAGCTGGTTGGCGCGACCCGTCCGATCCCCATGTCGTGGCCCGACAATCTGGTCCTGTCGCCGGACGGTAACACTGTCTACATTGCCAATCGCGGCCAGCGCATGGTGATGGGCTTCGATGTTCAGGCGATGATCGACGCGGTCAACAACCCGGCCTTTGCGAGCAAGCTGGAAACCGTTCCGGTCGACGATCTCGATCCGGCCATCGACGTACGGGCCAACTTCAAGCTCATCGATCCGGGCACCCGGTGGCGTGATCCGGTCTTCGGCGTTCCGCCCGGAGAGGGCAACGCCCCCATCGGAACCGGCGGCATGCCCGAGGGCCTGGTGTCGCAGGGCGGCGCTTCGCTCGAACTGCTCGCCCCGGGCGCGTTGACCAGCAACCTCAATCCGACCTTCAACTGGTTCGTGAAGGGCTTCGAGGATGCCAAGGCGCGCCTCTATGTCAGCACCTTCAAGGGTGGCGATGGCCTCTTTGCCGATGATCTCGGTACGCCGGACCTCAACGCCAACCGCATCTACACCTCCGATGTGCTGGACGCCAGCAGTGCCGACGCCAGCGGGGCGATCTTCATCAAGACCCTGCCGGCCAACCTCAAGCTCACCGCCGGCCAGCAATACTACTGGGGCGTCGAAGTGCTGTCGGCATCCGGCACCGTGGTGGCCCGCGACTGGCGGGTCTTCAAGACCGAAGCCGTCAAGGACGCCAGCAAGCCCTTCAGCAGCGTCACCATCCTGACCCATGGCTTCCAGCTCTCGCCGACGGCGCCGACCAACGTTGCCGACAACATCGCGCCTTTCATCCAGATGGCCGAAACCATCGCCCGGGATGGCGGCGAAGGTGTGGCCGCGCTGTACCAGAAGAGCACCGGCAAATGGCTGGTGTTCTACGACGGTGCGACCTTCTCGGCCACCGGCACCGACCTGGCCAGCGTGCTGGGCTCGAGCGCCATGGCCGGGCGGCCGATTGCGCTGGTGAGTGACTGGTACGACGAGTCCGACTTCCCGACCAACGGCTTCAGCGAAGCGGCGGCGGACACCTTCTACTCATCCCTCGCCGAGCTCAACGAACAGACGGGCGGCAAGCTCTTCCAGTCGCCGATCCACCTCGTCGGCCACAGCCGCGGCACCGTGGTGAACAGCGAGCTGGCCCAGCGCTTCGGCACCTATGCGCCGGGCGTCCAGTTGTACATGACGTCCCTGGACGTCCACGACTTCAACCAGCCCTCGCTCGACATCCCCGTCGGCCAGTACATCTCCCTGGCCGGCTCGGCCGCGGGGGTGCTGTCCTCGGCGATCGGCGGCCTGATCAGCCTGTGGGGCATGCTGCCCACCAACACGGTGATCCCCACCGGTGACTTCCTGGATCCGGATGTCCAGCGCTGGAGCAATATCGTCTTCGCCGACGCCTACTACCAGGTGCTCGCCAGCAACACGCCGCTGCCGCTGGGCAGCATCGTGTCTACGCCCAACGGGCGTTATGTGCCGAACTTCGATGTGAGCATCCTGCTCAACGGGCGGGCCGGTTTCACCCGCGATGACGGGGTCATCAATGCAGCCCTTCTGTCGAGCGGCGAGTTCCGCGCCGGCGGCCCGCACAGTCGTGTATGGCGCTGGTACGGCGGCACGCTGGACCTGTCGGCCACGACCTATGCCAAAGACGGCGAACCGGTCTACCGCAGCCTCGCCGCCAAGGACGAGACCGAGTTCCAGGGCATCACCGTACCTTGGTACAACGCCCAGGGCTTCGCCGTCGGCACCGGCCCGTGGGAAGGCATCGGCACCGGCTGGGCCTTCGCCCCGGGCGCGGTCGCCTCGACACGCATCCCGGTGAGTTTCGACAACACGGAAACCAGTAATACCTCGGGGCTGGCAGTGCCCTCGGTCTTCAATGGCGACTTCGAGGAAGGCGCACTGAACCGCAGCTGGCTGCTCCAGTATTCGGCCGGCGGTCTGGCCACGCGCCTGACGGGCGATCTGCCGGGCTGGTCTTTCCATGGCGGCGGCTTCGACACCTTGCGCACGCTCATCGACGGCGACCGCCTGGTGACGCTTGCCGATGGCACCCACGCCGCCATGCTCGACAACGACAACGCGTGGATTCGCCACAACCGCATGGTGGTGCCCGACTGGGCCGAGTACATCAGCTTCAACCTGAAGGTGCAGGACGGCGCGGCTGGCGAAAGGTTGCTGGTGCGCGGCTACCTGCCCGACTCCACGGTGCCGGTTGATCTCGGCTTTGTGTTGCTCGACAGCACCGGGTCGAATTTCAGCGGGCAGATGTTTGCCGTTCCGGAAGCCTTCCGGGGGGCCGGACGGATGCTGGAGTTTGCCCTCGACAAGGGCGCGGCCGCCGATGCCGAAGTGCTCATCGATCACATCCAGTTCAACAAGGGCCTGATTACCGACAGCACCACTGACCCCAATGACAAGGGCGTGCTCTTTACCGATACGGCCACCGGTCCGACAAGCGCCCTCAGCAGTCAGTGGGTCGAACTGACCAACCCCTTCACCGAAGCCTTCACCGTCACCGTGACAGTGGATCCGAGCAACTTCCTGCTCTTCAGCAGCAGTAGCGGTGATGTGGCCCTCAACGACGAAGCCGCCCACGATCCGCTTTACGAAAACTACACGGTCAACCCGGGCGACCGTCTGCGGCTCAACCTGAAGTCAAAGTTCAACGCCGACTTCATCAAGACCTATGCGGATGCAGACATTCCGATCCAGAAAACGGACATGTACTTCTCGATCACGATGGCCAACGGCAGCGTGCGTGAAGAAGTGGTGGACCTTTTCTATCTGCCCGACTTTGCCGACGGCAAGGTCGGGGACGGCGTGTGGACCTTCATGGATACCCTTGACGGCAAGACCCGCACGCTCGGCTTTGACAACACGGCGCACCTGGAGCTGAAGGAAATTTCCGACGCGGTCGGCCTGTTCGAAACCGTCGAGGCCGGCGGTATCGTGCAGGGGCTCAAGTACACCGGCTTCTACACCTCGCCGATCACCGATTACGCCGAGTACCAGGTGGAGGAGGGCGGGCGCAAGCTGGGCGTCATCAAGGTCGCCGGCCAGGCCGTACCCAAGCAGACCGTCGCCGTTTCGATGAGCACCCTGCGCACCATGGTGCAGGACGTGCGCACCGAATACGCCGCCTGGAAGGCTGATCCGACCACCCCGGTACATGACCCCGCCGGTTTCACTGGCGGCAAGTACGATATCTTCGCCAACCTGTTCTCGCCGGTCATCACCGATGCGGAATGGGCCGATGTGGTTGCCGGTTTCAACACGGTCTTTGGCGTCGACCCCACCGCGCCGGCCGGCACGCCGGCCAATTCCATCTACGCGCCAAGCATCGCGCAGAACGAGTTCGCCTATGGTGAAACCGGCCTCAACGTGATCACCATGATCAACCGGCCGTGGCTCACCGTTAGCGACCCGTCGGACGACGCCTCGCGCAGCTACGCGGGGCTGGACTTTGCCTACACCACCTTCGAGCAGGAACTCACCAAGGCGGGCAGCGGCGCCGGCAGCTTCGGCAACATGCTGCTGCGCGACGACGTCTCCATTCCGTCCAAGCGATACGTGCTCTCCGAAGTTGTCAATCCAGAGCGGGAGGGCGCCATGGGCGGGCAGTCCACCATGACCCTGGTGGTGGACGGCATCCTGCGGGCCTACCTCGACGTCTTGTACACCCGTCGCGACGTGGGAGCCTCCTTCGGGTGGGTTGTGGCCCACGAACTGGCCCACAACCTGGGTCTCTTCGACGAATACATCTACAACCCCTTCCAGTCCGTGCCGCGGGACGGTGCCGCGAACTTCATGTCCACCGCCAATACGCTGCGGGTAAGCAACCGGGAACGGGAAGCGCTGCACCTGGCCATGGACAACCCGGATACCACCGTCAGCCTGGCCGGTACCAATGCGCTGGCCAACTGGTACCTGGATCTGGAGGCCCTCGACAAGTCCAACCGCGCCGGCCGGATCAGCCTGGCCCTTGCGCCGCTGGCGGGTGACGGCGACGGCACGTCCGATCCGCTGGTTTCCCTGGTTGCCTTCATCAACATGAAGGGCGACGACAGCACCGAGGTGCTGTCCAGCCCGACGCTCTTCAATGGCGTGGTCAACGATGGCATCGTCAATGGCCAGTTCAGCGTAGCCGACAGTGCTGCCACCAACTACGGGTGGACCCGTGCGGGTGGCGCGCAGGTTACTGGCGGCGTCGGGGTGCTCAACGAAGACCCCCGCCTTGCCTCGCGCTTCGTCCAGACCTTCGTGGTCCCGGAGCAGGCCGCGATGCTGCGTTTCGTGCTGACCGGACGGGACTTCGCCGCCAACCAGGATGGACCGGCCGACGCCTTCGAAGTGGCCCTGCTCGATAGCCAGGGCAATTCGGTGGCCGGTACGGTGGCGTTGTCGGGTAGCGATGCGCTGTTCAACCTGCAGGCCGGTGGCCAGGCCTATGCCTCGTCACTGGTCACGGCGACTGGTCTCATCGACCGCAATGGCGGCATGCTGCCGTCCGGCCAGCCGATCACGGTGAGCATCGATCTAAGCAGCATTGCCGCCGGCACCACGCTGAGCCTTTACTTCGACCTGCTCGGCTTCGGCGAGGCTGCGAGCCAGGTCAGCATCGACAACGTGCGCATTCTCAAGGCCGGTGAAACCGACGATCTGCCGCCCGTGGCGCTGCCTGATACGGCTGCGCTCAACGAAGATGCCACGCTGCTGATCGACGTGCTGGGCAACGACAGCGATCCGGAAGGCAAGGCTCTGACTCTGCTCGGCGCCGACGGTGCCAGTCACGGCACGCTGATCATCGAAGCCGGTCAGGTGCGTTATACGCCGGAGGCCGACTGGTTCGGCGTCGATGGTTTCAGCTACGTGCTCAGCGATGAAGCCGGCAACACCAGCACCGGGTCGGTGGTGGTGACGGTACTCAGCGTCAATGACGCGCCCGTCGCCAACCCGGATTCGGCCAGCGTGGTGGCCGGCGCGTCGGTGTTGATCGACGTGCTCGCCAACGACACCGACATCGACAGCGCCGTACTCAGCCTTACCGGTGTTTCGGCGGCCAGCCACGGCACGGTCGCCATCGAGGCCGGCAAGGTGCGCTACACCGCGGATGCCGGTTTCTCGGGTGCCGACAGCTTCACCTATCAGATCAGCGACGGTGACGGCGGCGCAGCCGGCGCCACGGTAACGGTGGCGATCCTCGTCAGCAACCTGCCGCCGATGGCCAACGCCGACATGGCCACGCTGAACGAAGACACGACGACGCTGATCAACCTGCTGGCCAACGACAGCGATCCGGAGGGGCAGGCGCTCACGCTGGTGAGTGTCGGCACCGCCAGTCATGGCACGCTGGCCATCGAGGCCGGCCAGGTGCGCTACACGCCCGACGCCAACTGGTTCGGCGCGGACAGCTTCAGCTACACGATCAGCGACGCAGCCGGTGCCACCGCAACGGCACAGGTGGACGTCAGCGTACTCAGCATCAACGATCTGCCGCTGGCCAATCCGGATTCCGCCACGGTGGATACCAACGGTTCGGTGCTGATCGACGTGCTGGCCAACGACTCCGACATCGACAGTGCGAGCCTGAGCGTGGCTGGGGTGGCCGGCGCTGCGCACGGTGTGCTGGCCATCGAGGCCGGGCAGGTGCGCTACACGCCGGATGCCGGTTACTCCGGCCCGGACAGTTTCAGCTACACGTTGCGCGACAGCGATGGTGGTGAGAGCACCGGGCAGGTGACGGTGGCGGTGAGCTTCAGCAACCGTGCTCCGGTCGCTGCAGCCGATAGCTTCACGCTGGCCGAAGACAGCTCGGTGCTGCTTGACGTGCTGGCCAACGACAGTGATCCGGAAGGCAATGCCCTGAGCCTGGTCAGCGTCACTGTGCCGATCCACGGCACGGTGAGCATCGAGGGCGACAAGCTGCGCTATACCCCGGACGCCGACTGGTTCGGCAGCGACAGCTTCAGCTACGTCGTGGCCGACAGCTTCGGCTCCACCGCTTCGGCCGTAGTGGATCTCACCGTTGAAGCGGTGAATGACGCGCCGACCCTTGCACCCATTGGCGATGCGGCGCTGGCCGAAGGGGATGTCTTCAGCGTCAATGCCGCCGGCAGCGATGTGGATACAGGCGACGTGCTCACCTACGCTCTTGACGCGGCCCCGGCCGGCGCCACCATCGACCCGGCCACCGGCGCGATCCGCTGGACGGCCATCGATGGCGATGCCGACTACAGCTTCACCGTCAGTGTCACCGACGTGGCCGGCCTGTCGGCCAGCCGCAGCTTCGTGGTGAATGTCGCCAACGTGGCCCCGAACCTGGCGGCGGGCGGCTTGCAGGCGGTGTACGCCGGCGAGGTCTTCACGCTGGAACTCGGCAGCAGCGATCCGGGGGCCGACACCCTCAGCAACTGGCGTATCGATTGGGGCGACGGCACGGTGAACGACTATGCCGGCAACCCGAGCGCACTCAGCCACACCTATACGGGTGTGCTCGGCAAGGTGCTGATCCGTGCCATTGCCACCGATGAGGACGGCAGCTACGTCCTCGACCCGCTGGAAGTGGCGGTGCTGCCGGTGCCGCTGCAGGTCAAGGCTTTCAGTTACGACAGCAACGGCTTTGCGGTGCGCTTCAACGATCCCTTCGACGCCAGCGTCATCAACCTCTATGACTCGACCCTTGCCGGCCTGGGCGCGGCGGACATCATCCTGTCCGGTACGGCCAGCGGCGTGGTGAAGGGCTCGGTGGTTTTCGATGCCGACTACAAGGGCTTGCGTTACGTGGTGAGTGGCAGTGGCCTGGCCGCCGACACCTACAGCCTGAGTCTGAAGAGCGGCCCAACGGCCTTCCACAGCGTCTTCGGTAACCTCGATGGCAATGCTGACGGCACCGGTGGTGACGATTACACCACCAGCTTCACCCTCGGCCCGGTGCCGGCCTTGCGGCTGTCCCTGCCCGACTTCATGCGCGGCCCGGGGCAGACGGTGGATGTGCCGGCCACGTCCAGCCTGCTGCCGCTCACGCTCGCCAGTGCCGGTGACGTGCGCAACCTCAGTTTCACGGTGCGCTTCGATCCGGCCCTGCTGCAGATCACCGGCGCGCAGGCCGGCTTCGGCCTGCCGCCGGGGGCGACCCTGGTGGTGGATACTTCCGTCGCCGGCCAGATCAGCGTGACCATCGCTTCTGCCGCGCCGATTGCTGCCGGCAAGGTGACGCTGGTGAATCTGGTGGCGACGGTGCCCAACAGTGCAGCCTACGGTGCGGTGGAAGTGGTGGACATCGGCAACGTGTTTGCCAACCAGGTCGCCGCCGACCGGGCCGACGACGACGCGCTGCATGTGGTCGGCTACATTGGCGACACCAACCGCAACGCGAAGCTCGACCGCGACGACGTCACGCTGATCCAGCGCAATGCGCTGAAGGTGGATAGCGGCTTTGCCGCGTGGTCCTACATCAACCCCTTGATGGTCGGCGATGTGGATGGCGATGGCCGTCTTACCACCGCCGATGCCTCGCGGGTCGGCCAGAAGATGATGGGCGGCGCACAAGCGCTGATCCCCAATGTGCCGACCGGCATCGATGTGGTCTTCGCCCCGGCACCGACTGCGCCGACCCTGCCGCAGATCGACTTCGGCGGGAGCTTCGCCGGCTTCTCGGTGGATTCCACCGATCCGAAATTCAAGAAGGAAAACTGGAAGAAATCCTTTGTGACGAATATGGCGAGCAGCCCTGCCAATCCGAACAGTGGTCTGAAAGTTACCCTGAATGCTTCGGTACAATCGAACGCGCAGAGCTGAACGGTCTGTGCAAGGCCGGGTGGGCGGGCCTTCTGCCCGCCCGGCGGAAATCTAATTCAGGTGAATGGGAGAACAAACGTGGCACCAGACAACGCAGCCAGCCCCGAAACCCCCGAAGGGCAGCGCATCCGCATGAATACAGCGTCGCTGAAGAGCACCTACTGCAACATGGTCAATGCAACCACCACGCGTGAAGAGGCGGTGCTCAACTTCGGTGTCAATGAGAGCTGGGACCGGGGCGCGAACGACTACGAAGTGAAGCTCGAACATCGCGTCATCCTCAGTCCCTTCGCGGCCAAGCGCTTGTCGCAAATGCTCAACAAGCTCGTCGACGAGTACGAAACCCGCTATGGCGAATTGAAGTAGTCGGCAAACGGCGTGTCATTGCGCTCCGGTTGTCTTCACGTCGGGACACGTTCCGCTGTGTGTGCGATGTGTGCCCGGAGCGCGGATATGCCTGCCTGCCGGCAGGCAAGCTGCATCGGAATTCGCTTGGGAGCAGGATGCCGGGCGTTGCTGCAGAGCAGCACGGATTGCTCGCTAAGCAATTGAAAAATTAGCGTTTTGTCGGGAAATTTTACTTGTCTCCGGTTGGTTTCACTGTTCCTTGATTTAAGTCATTGAAAATTATTGGATTGCGGTTATTGGCATGCGGCTTGCTGTCGGAATGTAGGTTTTTGCCCGAGAGCTTATCGGTGCCGCGAGCGGTTTCTGTCCAGAATGGATAGGCATTCGTAGCCTTGCCATTTGTGCGTCGTTCTTCCCTCGCTGAACACTGGTTTCTTGTCGGGCGCTAAGCCCCCTTTCGACATTCGGGCACGGTCTTGACCGTCGCCCTCGACCAGGAGACTGCGATGGTGCAACGTTGCGACAAGACGATCGGGGGGCGGATTGGCGCCTTCGTTCGTCCAGCCCTGCTTGTAGGGGCGCTTGCCCTTTCCTTTCCCAGTTTCAACGCTGTTGCAGGGGTCAGCTACACGGCTACCGATCTTGCCGATGTAAGCGCCGGGCAGGATCTGTGGCGCTACACGTATCGCGTGAATGGCCCGCTGCCCGCATTCGGGGCCTTCAACCTTCTGTTCTCCAGCAGCAATTACGGCAACCTTTCTGTGGGGGCATTCAGCACGGGCCTCAGTCCGCTGCTTGCCCAGCCCGATGCGGGGCTTGGCTCGGACGGCATGCTGACCCTGACGACTTTCTCCGGGCTTCTTGCGGGGAACATCGAATCCGTCGAACTGGATTTCGTGTGGCTGGGCACCGGCATGCCGGCCGACCAAGCCTATGAAGTCCTGGACGACGCCTTCAATGTCATCGGGACCGCCAAGACCAGCCTGCTGACCACGCCTCCCCAGGGGGTTCCCGAGCCTGGCGTCCTGAGCCTCATCACCCTCGGCCTGTTGTCCCTGCCTGTTCTGCGTCGAAGGCGTTCCGCCACAGCGCTGTAATCCTGATATGTCCTGACTGAAATCGCTGAGGCCGGGCGAGTCGACGCTCGGCCTTCGTATATGCCAAAAGGGTTTGTGCGCGATCTGGCGAGCGCTAGTGAAAAGGATGGTGCCGGCCTGGCGCCACCCCTTCTGAGCCCTGTTCTGCCGCCTATCTGGAGCCGTTCATGACCATCATTCGTCGCCCCGCCGCACGTTCTGCTGCCCGCAAACCCGTCTCGCGCCCCAGCGCGCTTTTGCAGCGTCTCATGGCACGGATCAATGGATGGTTGATGGGCTGGTTCAAGCGACGTCTCGATGCATTCCGCATGTGGCGCAGCCGGCCCCGCGAGCTCGTCCGGGAAAGCCGCAGTCAACTGGGCTTTGAAGCCCTCGAGCCGCGGGTGCTCTTGTCCGCTGATCTCAACCCCGGCGGCCAGACTGTGGCAGCGGCCAGCATCGCGCAAACCTTCAGCGCGTCGACCCAGCCCAGCATCAACCTGACCCCGCTGATCGACGCCGACGGTACGCAGGTCAGCCTCGACATCACGGGCCCGGGTAGCGCACAACTCATTGCCGACGGTACCGGCTTCATGCTGCAACTGAGCGGCTCCGACACGTCCACCCGGATCACCCTCCGGGCCAGCGGCGGCGACGGCCGTGTCGGACTCACCGGCATTGCCGTCACGGACAACGTCGGCAGCCTCGATCTGGCCGGGGCTGACCTCCTGGGTGATGCCACTTTCGGCGGCAAGCTTGCAAGTCTTGCCGTGGGCGACATTCATGATGCATTGATTGAAGTAGCCGGAGCCGGTGACGTGTCGCTGCAGGCCGGCCACATCGCCGACAGCCGGTTCCGTGCCCCGCTGGCGAGCCTTGCCCTTACTGCAGCCGACTGGCTGTCCGGGAGCATCGAAGTGGCGGCTGTCCGGACGCTGGTGATCAGCGGTGACTTCAACGCCGATCTGTCAGCATCGGGTGCCGGCGTCACGGGCTACGCCCTGGGCAGCGTGCAAGTGGAAGGCACCGTTTCGGCCGGGGTGTGGTCGATTCACGGCCGCGGCAGCAGCCTGCAGGCTGGCAGTACCGGAAGCGACTGGCGGGCCAATCTGAGCGGCACACTGGTGCAGTTCATCACCCGGGGCGATGCCGCGGGCGCGCTGTCGCTGGCTGCCCTGCAGCTCCTTCAAGTGGGTGGGTCGGCACGGGGTTTGACGCTTTTGGTGGGGGCTGATCTGGGTGACGACAGTGCGCTCGGCGGCAGCGGCCTGAATGCCGATTCCTTCAAGGCGGGTACGCTGGCCCGCGTGCGGATCACCGGCAACCTCATCGACAGCCAGTTGCTGGTCGGGCTCGATCCGGTCAATGGCGTCTTCGGTGATGGCAATGACCAGCAACTGGGTATCACCCAGCGCGTCCAGGAATTTATCGTTGGTGGCCAGGTCAGCAGCAGCACCCTGGTCGCCCCGGCCTTTCCGGCAACAGTCCGGATCGGCGGCGTCACGCTGGCCCCGGCAAGCCTTGCCGAGGTCTTTGCCAGCACGCCTGCCGACACCACCGCACCGGTGCTGAGCGTACGCCTGCTGGAAGATAGCGGTGCTGACAACAGCGACGGGCTGACCCGTAACGCGGCGGTGCTTGTCGAGATCGTCGAAGCTGGTTCCGTGGCCGCCATCGAGGCGAGTTTCGGTGGCAGCTTCCAGTCAGTCAGTGCGGTGTTGCAGTCCGACGGCAGCTATCTCATCGACGCGCCGGCCCTTGCCATGGTGAACGGCGGCAGCCTGCCCGACGGCGCTTACGCGCTGCAGCTCCGGGCCAGAGATGCGGCGGGCAATGTGTCCGGCACGGTGGGTGTGGGTTTCACTCTTGACACCACTGAACCGGCCTTCAGCGGCTTGGGCCTTGATCCGCTCTTCGATACCGGCACGCCGGGCGATCTGAGCACGGCGGCCGATGTCGTCGCCCTGATCGGCCAGACCGACCCCGGCGCCATCGTTGCGCTCGGGCCCCTTGGCCGTTTCGCCACCGCCGACACCAATGGTGCCTTCCGCTTCGCCAATGTCGATCTGGTAGCCGGCTTCAATGTTTTCGAGCTCACCGTCACCGATGCTGCCGGCAACTTCCGCACTACCAGCCTGATCATCGAGCGGGGGAGCGATGCCCGCGATGTCACCCCGCCGACCCTCTCCGCAGCACTGGTGTCCGACACTGGTACGCTGATCACCGACAGCATCACCCGCGATCCGGCGATTGCCGGCCAGGCTGCCGACAACATCGGCGTTACGCAGCTGTTTGTAGCGGTCGACCCGGCTGCCACGCCGGCCCTGACTGATCTCAGCCACCTGCTGGGCCCCGGCGGCCGCTTTACCCTCAGCGTGGAACAACTCGCCGCTCTGGCCGGCGGCCGCCTTGCCGACGGAGTCCACAGCGTTCTGATCCAGGTTCTCGATGCGGCCGGCAACGCCACCGACAAAACAGTCAGATTCACCCTCGACACGACTGCGCCGGTCTTGTCCGGGCTGTCTCTTGATCCCGCTTCCGACACCGGCATTCCGGGTGATCTGAGCACCACCGCCAACCCCGTCAGCATCATCGGCGTGAGCAGTCCGGGTGAGCGCATCCGTCTTGCCCAGGGCAACCTGGAGACGACCGCCGACGCCAGCGGAGCCTTCCGTTTCGACGCCGTGCCGCTGGCCGTTGGGGCCAATGTCTTCGACTTCACCGCCTTCGATGCCGCCGGCAACAGCACCACCGGCACGCTGACCGTCGAGCGCACCCTCATCCCCGACTCCACGCCGCCGAATCTCGTCGTCGGCCTCGCCAACGACACCGGCCGTGCCGACGGGGTCACGCGCGACCCCAGCATCACCGGGCAGGTCAGCGACAACATCGGGGTCGCGTGGCTGGCGGTAGCGGCTTCCGGCACGGGTGTCTTCACGGATATCAGCAGCCTGCTCCAGCCTGACGGCAGCTTCACCCTCAGCCCGGCGCAGCTTGCCAGTCTGGCCGGTCGGCCCCTGGCGGATGGCGTTCACGTGGTGGTTTTCCGGGTCGGAGATGCAGCAGGCAACGGCACGCTTGGCAGTGTCGAGTTCATCCTCGACACCACCGCCCCAGCCGTCAGTCAATTCGGCTTCGAGCTGGACACCGGCACCCTCGGCGACGGCAGCACCTACGCCGAAACCGTTGCCCTGGTCGGTCTCACCGAGGGCGGCGCGCTCGTTCGCCTGGTTCAGGGCAATCTCGAGACCACTGCCAGCGCCGGCGGCGCCTTCCGCTTCGAAAACATCGCCCTCGCGCTCGGCAGCAACCTGTTCGAGATTACCGTCATCGACGGTGCCGGCAACAGCGCCACATCCAGCCTGAACATCGAGCGGACCGTTCCGCCCGACACGGTCGCGCCGACCCTCACGGCGGCGCTCCTTGTCGACAGCGGCCTGCCTGACGGCATTACCCGCGATGCCCGCATCCAGGTCGCGGCGGCCGACGACGTGGCGGTGAGCCGGATCCTCGTCGCCCTCGAGCCCGGCAGCAGCCCCGATTTCATCGATATCACCACCGCGCTTGCTGGCGCAAACGGCAGCATTCCCGCCACCTTCGTTATCGACCCCGTACAGGTTGCACTGCTGGCGGGGGGCCGCTTTGGCGATGGCGCCCATCGTGTGCTCGTCCGGGCCGTCGATACTGCCGGCAACACGGCCGACGCCACTGTCGATTTCACCCTCGACACCATCGCACCGATCCTCACCGATCTGGCGCTCGATCCCGCTTCCGACACCGGTGCAGCAGGTGACTTGCGCACCAGTGCCGAGCGAGTCTCCCTCACCGGCCGAGCCTCGCCGGGCGATAGCGTCGTTCTGAACGGCCCTGGCATTGATCACATCAGCACCGTCGCGGGTGCCGATGGCGTGTTCACTTTCTCCGACATTGCCCTCGAGGCGGGCAGCAATGCCTTTACGTTCAGCAACGTCGATCTTGCCGGCAACGCCACCCAGGCCAGCCTGAGCATCGAGCGCACCGAAGCCCCCGATACGAGTGCGCCTATCCTCAGCGCCGCCCTCGCCGCCGACTCCGGCAGCAGCGCCGTCGACGGCATCACCAGCACCCCGGCCATCATCGGCCAGGCGGGCGACAATGTCGGCGTCAGCCAGTTGCTGGTTGCTGTCGATCCCGGCGCTACGCCGGTCTTCATCGACATCAGCAGCGAGCTTCATGCGGGCCGCTTCACGCTGTCGGCAGCCCAGATGGTCAGTCTGGCTGGCGGGACGCTTTCCGACGGTGCCCACACCTACCTGTTCCGCGTAGTCGATGCAGCAGGCAATATTGCCGACAAGGCCGTCAGCTTCACGCTCGACACCGCGGTTCCGACGCTCAGCCAGCTCGGCCTCGACCCGGCCTTCGACACCGGTACCCCGGGTGACGGCAGCACCACCGCCCAGACCGTCACTGTCATCGGTCAGACCGAGCCGGGTGCCTTCGTCCGTGTTGTGCAGCTCAATGTCGGCACTACCGCTGACAGCAACGGCAATTTCAGCATCGGCGGCATCAGTCTTGAACCGGGCAGCAACAGCTTCGACTTCACGGTGATCGATGCTGCCGGCAACGGTTCAATGGCCAGCCTGACGCTCGAGCGCACAGTCTTGCCCGGTGACGCCGTCGCGCCGACGCTCACCGCCAATCTCGCTTCGGATACCGGTATCTCCGCCTCTGACAGCCTCACCCGCGATCCGACCATCACCGGTCAGGCCGGCGATGACACCGCCGTCACCCAGCTTCTCGTGGCCCTCGACGGCGGAGCAACACCGGGTTTCACCGACCTCGTCAGCCTGCTGCAGCCCGACGGCAGCTTCGTCCTCGGCGCCGATGTGCTGGTGGCCCTTGCCGGTGGCAGCCTTGCCGATGGTGCTCACAACGTCGTGATCCGCGCCATCGACGGCGCCGGCAATGCCACCGAGAGGTCGGTGGCCTTCACCCTCGACACCGCCGCTCCCGATGCAGCCAGCTTCGGCATTGCCAGTGCCGACTCGCTCGGGGGTGACGACAGCCAGACCAGTGCCAGCCGCGTGCTGCTGCGCGGTCAGGCGCCAGCCGGCGCCGTGGTCACCCTGGCGGCCCAGGGGCTTAGTACGGTGGCGGGGCAGGGCGGCAGCTTCCAGCTTGCCAATGTTGTGCTGGCGGAAGGCGACAACACCCTCAGTCTCACCATTACCGATGACGCCGGCAACAGCCTCAGCGTGTCCCGCATTGTCACCCGCGTAGCCAGCGCCCGCACCGACGCGGTTCTCGCGTGGAACACCATCGCCCTGCAATCCATCCAGCGCGATGCCACCGATCCCCCCGTTGCCACGCGCATCCTCGCCATTCAGAGCCTCGCCGTCTACGACACCCTCGCCGCCATCGAGGGCACACCGGCCTTCATCGTCCAGCGCAGTGTCAGCGGCCCGGTGTCGGCCGATGCCGCTGTGGCCGAAGCGGCTTACCGGGTGCTTTACCAGCTCTACCCGGCCCAGCGCAGCGTGCTCGACGCAGCGCTGGCGAACAGCCTCGCCGACATTGCGGAGGGTGCCGCCAAGGATGACGGCATTGCACTGGGCAAGAGCATTGCCGACGCGGTACTGGCCAGCCGCGCCAACGACGGTTACCTGAGCTATACGACCGAAGAAGGCAGCACCGTGCTCGGCAAATGGCGGCCCACCGGCCCGATGTACCTGCTTGCCGACAATCCCCAGTGGGCGAGCGTCACGCCCTTTGTGCTGACTGCCGGTGACGAATTCCGCGCGCCGCCACCGCCCAGCCTGGAGTCTGCCGAGTACGCCAGCGCCATCAACGAGGTCCAGTCCCTTGGCAGCGCTAACAGTTCCACCCGTACGGCCGACCAGACCGAACAAGCGCTGTTCTGGGCTGACGGAGGAGGCAGCTACACGCCGCCGGGCCACTGGAACCAGATCGCGACCACCGTCGCCCAGGCCCAGGGCAACAGCCTGTCGGCCAACGCGCGCCTGTTCGCCCAGCTCAACGTTGCCCTGGCCGACGCCGCCATCGCCTGCTGGGACACCAAGTATTACTACGACGCCTGGCGCCCCGAAACGGCCATCCAGCTTGCCGATCAGGACGGCAACGCCGCCACCGTGGCGGACGCCGCGTGGCGCTCGCTGCTCTTCTCGCCCCCGCATCCGGACTATGTCTCCGGGCACTCCACTTTCAGCGCCGCCGCGGCAGGCATTCTCGCCGCCACGTTCGGCGATGCCACGGCCTTCAGCACCACTAGCGCCACGCTGCCCGGGGTGACGCGCAGCTTCGCCAGCTTCAGCCAGGCGGCCGATGAAGCCGGCACCAGCCGCATCTATGGCGGTATCCACACCAGCTACGCCAACTCCGCCGGCCAGACGATCGGCGAGCAGGTTGCCGGGGCGGTGCTGGCCCGCTTCCAGCTGACCACCGACACGCAGGCGCCGACGGCGCTCATTGACGATGCCCCGGCGGTGAGCAATACCAACTTCAGCTTTACCGGCCAGCTCCTCGACAACCTCTCCGGCGTGGCCAGCGCCGAGTACCGCATCGACAGCGGCGCTCTGGCGAATCTTGCCTTCGACAGTGTGGGCAAGTTCAGCATCTCCACCACCTTCGCCCTCGACGGCAGTCAGGACGGCCGCCACAGCCTGACCCTCATCGCCCGCGACGCCGCGGGCAACATCAGCAGTGCTGTTACACGCAGCTTCGTGCTGGATACGCGGGCACTGGAAGTCCGCCTCACGAGCCTGGCCGACGGCGCCATACTCACCGCCGACAGCCGGCTTGCCGGTAGCGCCGATGCCACGGGCAGCACCCTGGTGCAACTGGGCTACAGCTTCGACGGGGCTGCCACGCGCAGCCTCGTTTTCGACAGCAGCGGGGCCTTCGACGAGGCCCTGATTCTGGGCGATCTTGCGCTGGGCAATCACAGCCTCACCCTCAGCGCCCGCGATGCGGCGGGCAACGTCACTGTCCTTACCCGCTCGGTGACGCTGGATGCGCTGGCCCCGCTCGTCCTCACCCAGGTGACACCCGCAAGCGACAGCAGCGATGTGGGCGTCACCTACCGGCCGCAGATCCGCTTCTCCCGGGCCGTTGATCCGAGCACCCTGAATGCCGACAGCGTTTACGCGACCGCGCCGGACGGCAGCAGGTTGGCTGCCACGCTGGTTCCCGCGCTGGACGGCAGTTTCGTCTGGATGCTCTTCGCCAGTCCGCTGCCTGGCGCCTCGGCGATCAGCCTGCATGTGGACGGCAACCTGATTCGCGCCGCCAACGGTGGAGCATTGCTGGATGCCGATGGCGACGGAGTCGCTGGTGGGACCTTCAGCAGCACCTTCACGACTGTCAGCCGGGCGGGTGTTGCCGGCACCCGGCTGGTCGGAAAGGTCGTCGATCCGGGGCCGGACCTCGACCCCATGACCTTCGACGATATTCGCCGCGGCGCCGACGGAGTGATCCATACCGCCGACGACGTCTTCCTCAACCCCATCGCCCACGCCAGGGTGTGGATCCTCGGTCAGGAAGACAAGTTTGTTTACACGGATGCCGATGGCAATTTCGAACTGACTGACGTGCCGGTGGGTACGGTCAAAGTCGCCATTGACGGTCGCACCGCCACCAATGCGCCCACTGGTGTGTTCTTCCCCGAGATGGTGTTGGATGTGACCCTGCGTCCCGGGGTGACCAACACCATCATGGACAGCATGGGGACAAGCCAGGAGCAACTGGCCAATGCCGGCCGCGTCGAGATCTACCTGCCGCGCGTGGCGAGCAGCATCCTGCAGGACGTCAGCGCCACCCAAGCGACGATGATCACGGTCGATGAAGTGGCGGCACCCGATCTGACCGATGCCCAGCGCAGCAATCTCAACATGGTCGTGGCCCCGGGCAGCGCCATTGGTGAAGACGGTCAGGTGCTCGAGCATGTCCGGATCGGGATCAGCACCGTCCCGCCCGAACTCGTGCAGGACATGCTTCCTCCCGGAGTCATGCAGCACACCTTTGATATCACCATTCAGGCGCCCGGCGTGACGGCCTTTACCGAGCCGGTCGAGATCACCTTCCCCAACGTGTTTAATGCGCCACCCGGGAGCAAGCTGAACATCCTGAGTTTCGACCACACCACCGGGCGACTGGTGATCAATGGGACTGCCACCGTCTCGGCAGATGGCCAGTCGGTCACGTCGGACGAAGGCTCGGGGATCCGGGCACCTGGCTGGCACGGGCTGGCAGCGCTGGGCTTTCTGGTGGACGGATTCAAATTCCTGTTTGTCGACAATCCGTGCTTCGACGCCGTACTCAGTGTGGCGTCCTTTATTCCGGGCCCGATCGGCATGGGCGCCCGGGTCCTCTCTCACGTCAATGATGCGGCGGACATTGGCTCCGAACTGCTGGGCGGAAATGTTGCGGGTCCGGTCAAGGATATTCTTGAGGAGAGGGTGACCGATTCCCTTGAGGAAGTGGGTGACTGGGTTGTCCAGAAGTTTCCCGAGCCCGACGAGAAGCTGTATGTCGATAGTCAGCCAAGACTGACGCCGAACAGCCCTCGCGCGGATTTTGACCGTGTGAAGCAAATGCGGGAGGAGTTCCGGAAGGCCCAATTGGCGGCGAACGACGCAAGAGGTTTGCAGGGACTCCTCAAGGTGGCCGGCAAGGCGCTGGGGATCTATTCGGCGTACGAGAACATCAAGGACTGCTATGCCCATCTGACCGGGCCGATGCAACGCCTGGCCGCAAGTGTCCACACTGCCGTGGAGCAAGGTGATCTGCCGGCGACAGAGGCGCTCCTGAATGCGCTGGCCGACGTGATGGAGCCCATTGACCAGGCGCTGCAACTGCTGGTGGAAAGCCGCTTGAAAGCGTGGTTGCCCGCCGACGAAGGCTTGTGGATGGTCCGCTTTGAAAACGACCGGGCCTGGCTGTACGGGGAAGACGGCAAGGCCGTCATCGGCAATGACGGGCAGCCGGTGAGCATCGCAACTGCCGATCTGATCGATCCGGATGCGCTGGCAAGCGATGCCGCTGGGGCGCGCTTCCGTGCCCTGGTCGCCGAATCCGAAGCGCGTCTGACGGCGCTCGGCGGACAGAAGGCACTCGACCGCCTTGAGGTGGCGGCAATTGCGGAGCTGGAAGCCGCTGCCCGCGATATCTCTGGCGAATTCGAAGCAACGCCGGCAGACACGCCGATCTGGTTCCGCGTGACATCGGCGGAAACCGGGGAAGCTGTTTACGCCGGGCACAGCGTGAAGGCGGTCAGCGATTCGGTCTTTCTGGCAGGAACCGGTCAGTTCATCGTCGAGGCTGCCGATCCGGCCAATAATCGCTATGGCATGGCCGTCTTTTCGGCAGTGACGCCGGGCACGAAATTCCTGAACAGTTTTGCCGGCACCGTTCTGCCCGGTATTGCAATGATGGCCTCGAGTGGCATCGACTCCGATGGTGACGGCATGTCGGACATCGTCGAGCGGGTTGTCGGCACGCAGTCGGGAAGTGCCGATTCCGATGGTGATGGCATTCGCGACCTCGCCGAACTGCTTGCCGGAACGGATCCGCTGGGTGGGCGCGCCACCGCGACGGGCACTCTTGCAAACCTCAGCCTGAGGGGCGAAGCCAAGGCGGTCGGCGCAGATCAGGCGATTGACACTGGTATTCCGGTTGTCGCCGTAGCGACCGGCTCTTATGGGCTGGCGTTCGTCGATGTCTCCCAGCCAGCCCGCCCGACGTTGCTGCGCGAGATCGATCTTGCCGGCGACAGCACGGATGTCGCCTTTGATGGGGCTTTGGGTGTCGCTGCGGTGGCCTCCAATGTCGGTGGTCTCAACCTTGTCACGCTCGGCGGAACGGTTCTCAATATCGCCATCAACGCAGCCGTGGTCGAAATCGCGGATGGCATCGTGTACGCCAGCAACGGCAGTGAATTACGGTCCTACGATGCACTTACCGGCGAGCGCTTGCAGACCTTGTCGCTGGGGAACTCGCCCATCGTTGCGATGGCGCGCGAGGGCCAGATGCTCTACACGGTGGACGGCGCGCGCAGGTTGCGCGCCATCGACCTGAGCAGCGGGGTCATGCTCGCCCGGGGCTCCCTGGTGCTTCCAGCTGCGGCAGCAAGGCTATTTGTCGGTGGCGGCCTTGCCTACATTGGCGCCGGAAATGGCGGGACGGGCGGGTTCATGAGCGCAAGCGTGGCGAATCCCGATGCACTGATATTGCTCTCCGGCGTCGACAGCAACAGCATTGCCGGTACTGCAATTGCAGCCACCGGCTCGGGGATCGGCGTTGCGGTTGGCAGTAGCAGTTTTGTTGTCGGTGGTTTCCGTTCGCTCGACGTCGTGGATCTTTCAAGTCCCACCAATACGGCAGGACTACTTACCCGCTTCAATCTCCCTCAAGTGCCCTTTGACGTGTCGGTGGCGGGCGGCCTGGCCTTCGTTGCCGACGGGGCGGGCGGGCTTCAGGTGCTTAATTTCCGTCCTGCCGATACCTTCGGCAAGGCGCCGGTGCTTGGCATGGTGACAGGCGTCAGCGATCTGGATCCCGCTGCGGCAGGAACGCAGGTGGCGGAGGGTTCGACCATCCAGTTGGCCGTGACTGTCAGCGATGATGTGCAGGTGCGTGATCTTGCCGTGCTGATGAATGGAAAGGTGGTGCGTGATGACCTGTCCTTCCCCTTCACGCTGAGTGCCAATTTGCCCACGCTGGCAGCCAATGGTGAGGACACGGTTACTCTGCAGGTGAGGGCGACGGATACCGGGGGTAACGTCAGTCTGTCGGCCCCGCTAGTCCTCCAGCTTGTGCCGGACACGCTCCCGCCCAGCCTGGTCACTTCCAATATCACCGACGGTACCAGCAAGGGCCGCAGCTTCCGGGCAATTACGCTGAGCTTCTCGGAGGCGCTCGACCCAGCCACGGTGAGTGCAGATTCGATTGTCCTGATCGGGCCCGACGGGGCTGTGGTGACGCCGGTCAATATCCAGTTTCGCCTGCAGGGCCGTGAAGTTCAGCTGACCTATGCATCGCTCGCCGTCGGTGCGCACCAGCTGGACCTTGCCGGGTCGAGTCTGAGCGATCGTGCCGGCAATATGCTGGCCGCCGACCAGCACATCAATTTCAGCATTGAAACCTATAGTGCCGAGTGGGTAGGGGCGCCTGGCGGCTACTGGGACGTGGCATCCAACTGGAGCACGGGCGTGGTGCCCACCGCGGCGGACGACGTCTACATCGGTCCGGATGCCGGATCCGTGACGGTCCGCGGTGGCACCGTGACTGTCGGATCGCTTGTCAGTGATGCGCAGCTGAAAATGGCCAGCGGTTCGTTGAGTGTTTCGGGTGACGCAAGTCTGCGGGGTGGGGTGCAAGTTCAGGGCGGGACGCTCACTTTGAATGGCGATTCGATCGTGGGCGGCACCCTCGCGCTCAATGGCGGAACCCTTGTGGCCGACGGTTCGCTGGATGTCGCAAAGCTCCTGATGTCGGCCGGGACTCTGTCAGGAGGTGGCTCTGTCAGTGTGATCGACAGCTCGGTCTGGTCGGGTGGCACGCTGCGCGGCAC
>APMI01020056.1_pt1 | contig 48782 bp, 46 predicted proteins | sample 667938 | NCBI WGS metagenome assembly APMI01 (sample SAMN01084076, study PRJNA167559) | wastewater metagenome | biome: Wastewater | place: Denmark: Ejby Moelle, Odense | collected 2011-11-28
GGTCTTTGCCATGCCCCCTGCATAGCATATAAAAGACCCGTATTCAACTGTTTATGGTATAAGCAGGAAAAGAGGCGATTTTGATGCTCTCGTTTTCCTTGTCACGTCACTACTCTTCAGCCTGCGGTGCTCCGCAGGCTGGGCAGGCGAAAACAGTGGAGCAAGAGGGCATGAGGCTACAGTATTTTTGAAATCGCCTTACTGCAGCGCGGCCAGTGTCTCGTCCACCCAGGCGGGGTCTGGGAGGGCGAAGGGGCGGAAGGTTTCGAGGCGGGACTCGTGCTCGCTGTAGAAGAGGGCGCGGTGGAGGCCGAGGCCGCCGGCCTTGGGGGAGTCGATGAGGCTGGCGGAGTCGTTGGCGCTCATCTGGAAGAGGATGCGCATGCCGAGCTCGCTGACGGCCTTGCGGCTGAGGGAGCGGTTGACGTTGTTGAGAGTGTCGATGCTGGTGATGAGATGGACGCCGACGGGCGGGCCTTCGGAGATGATCTCGTTGAGCTGATTTCCGGGCTTGGGGGAGTCGTCTCCACCGAAGGAGAAGTCCTCCTCGTAGCGGAGCTTGCGGAACTTCTGCAGGCCGTGGATGAAGAGGAATATGGGGGGATCCCCTGCACTGCCTTCATCACTGCGGCGCTTCATCTCGGCGTGGATTTCGGCGATGAAGTCGGGGGCCTCGTGGCCCTGGGAGATGCGGGCGCGGCCCTGGGCGATCTTTTCAAAGAACTCAAAGTCCGGCGTGCCTGAGAGCGCGCTGTGAATGAGGTAGAAATGAGGCGCCTGGGAACGTGGGTGCTGTGCGGCGAGCGCGAGGATACCGAGGCCCATGATGGAGGCGACGGCTTCGTCGTTCTGCCCGACGAGGAGGAGGTGACGGCCGCTCTGGCGGGGGAAGATGGCCTCGGTGGGGCCTTTGATGGCATTGGGCATGCCGAGCCAGCATCCGGGGTCTGCGGGGGCTTTGACCGGCGGGGTGGCGAGGGCGGCGGCGAGGAGGGTGTTGTCCCGGACGTCGGCAGGCATGTTTCCTTCGAAGACGATGGGCCTGTGGGAGCTGAAGCCGTGGCTTTTGGAAAACTCGGAGACTTTGGCGAGGTTGGCGTCGCGTTCTTCGTCGGTGAGCCAGACGACCTGGAAGGGGCTGTTTCCCTCGACGGCACCGGCGGCGTCATTGTAGATGCCTTCCCCGGGACGGGAGAGGAGGCGGGGCGCGGTGTTGGTGTCGTCCATGATGAGGGCGGCGTCGGCCTCATTGCACTGCAGGGCGATGCGGATGACCATCTGGCCGAGAGTGGTGCGCGCGAGGGTGTAGGCACCGCCGAGGGTCTGGGAGCCGAGGAAGACGTGGATGCCGAAGGCACGGCCCTGACGCACGATGCGGTCCAGCAGGAGGGATGCGCCCTGGGCGACGGCGTCGTCTTCGACGAAGTATTCCTGGAACTCGTCGATGATGAGCATGGAGCGCGGCATGGGCTCGGCGCCGGGGGTGCGCTTGTAACCGGCAAGGTCCTGGGCACCGGCCTTGCGGAAGATTTCACCACGGCGGCGGAGCTCTTCATCGATGCGCTGGAGGACGCTGAGGGCGAACTCGCGGTCGCTCTCGATGGCGATGACCTTCGCATGCGGGAGCTTGGCGTCGGCGTAGCATTTGAACTCGACGCCTTTTTTGAAGTCGATGAGGTAGAACTCGACCTCGTCCGGGCTGCAGGTGAGGGCGAGGTTGGTGATGATGATGTGGAGGAGGGTGGACTTGCCGGACCCGGTCTTACCTGCGAGGAGGGCGTGCTGGCGGGTGCCTTTGCCGATGGCGAGGTACTGGAGCTTGGTGGCGCCGGTGCGGCCGATGGCGATGCGGAGCTCGCTTGTGGTGGTTTCGGACCAGAGCTCCTTGGGGGTGACGACGCTGAAGGGGACCTGGACGCGGTTGGAGTCGATGCTGGACTGGCCGATCTGGTGGGCGAGATCCGCAGCGATGGCGTCTGCCGGCGGGGGGTCGAGCTCGACGGACTTGACGCTGCCGAAGGAGACGACGCCTTTGTCCCGGACGATGCGGACGCAGTTTTTGCGCAGGTCTTCTGCGCTGAGGCCTTCTGGGAGAGGCTGGCGGCGGTCCCAGTGGATGAGGACGAAGACGCCGCAGCGGGCGCCGCTCATGACGATGCTTTTGAGACGCGCCATGGTGGTCTCACTGAAGCCGGCGGGAAGTCCGGCGATGACGAGGAAGTGGTATTTTTCCGCGACGCTGCCGGCCTGCTCATTGTACTCGGTGATGGTGGCGTACTCATTGCGCAGGTACATCTGGATGACCTTTTCGACGTGCTCGTTGAGCTCGATGAGGCGCTCTTCGATGTGCTCGCGCTGGGTCCAGATGCGGCGGTTGATGAGGGCGGGCTCGTAGTCTGCGAGGTGCATGAGGCCGGCGAAATTCTGGCCGAGGCCGACGGCATCGATGATGGTGAAGTGCACCTTTCCAGGAGGGGCCTGGGTGAAGAGGCGGAAGATGACGTTGTTCATCACGTCAGAGACCCACTTGCCGCCGTCGTCGTCTGTTTCGATGAGGAGGCTGCCCTCCTGCGGAACGGCGAGAGCCAGGGGGAGGGAGATGCGCTCGTGGCCCTGAAGATTGAAGGGCGCCTCCTTGGCGAGGAGTGCGGCGGGGGTGGTGAAGTCGAGATTCAAAGCGCCGAAGCGGAGGGCGTCCGGGAACTTTGCATGAGGCTGGTAGTCGGTGCTCCAAGGCACGAGGTGTGAGGCGGCCTCCCGCTGGATCTCATCCACAGAGGCGAGCATGGGCGGGATTTGCTGATTCCACTCGGTCTGGAGCGCGGCCCAGCGCTGGTGCGCGGCGGCCTGCATGGACTGCATGGTGTGGGAGTGCTTGTCCTCAAGCTGCTGACGCTGCTGGACGAGAGGAGCGGCGACCTGGGCGATGGCGGCGGCCTTCTGGACCTCGAAGCGCTTGATGTTGCGGGTGCGGAGGCGCTCATTGCGCTCCAGGCATGCGGGGAGCTGGACGGCGAGGCGGCGCTGCATGGCCTTGCGATATTTTTCGGCCACGTCGTCTGCGAGGTTCCAGTCTGCGGTGACCTGGGCGTCAACGCGCTCAAACTCCTCCCGGATGTGTGCTGCGGCGGCATCTTTGGCGGCATGGAGCTCGATGAGGCATTTCTCATAGTCGAGCACGGCGGCGCTGAGCTCCTGGAGGTCGATGCGGGGCTTGGAGAACATTTTGAACATGCCGCCGCCTTTGCCTGCGGCGAGCTGCTCTTCGAGATGCTGGGCGTGGCCCTCGATGTCTGCGATGCGGGAGGGGATGTCCTCCATGGTGAGGCTGGTGTCGGGAGCAGGATCGGTTTTGCGGCCGAGGCGCTCTCCGGCGGCCTTGAGGACGGCAAGGAGGCGGTCCTTGGCGGCAGTGAGGCGGTGGAGGAGGGAGTCTGCGCTGTGCTCCAGCTGCTGGAGGCCGCGTTTGCGCATGCCGTCTGCATGGACGCGACGCATCTGCAGGCGGCCGAGCCAGCGCTCGCGCTCCTTCTGCGTCATGGCGGGGAGGTCCCGGCGGATGCGGTCTTCGTAGCGCTTGAAGGAGGTGATGCGTGCGTCGTGCCGGACATGGATGGTCCTGGCGTAGTCGTCCCACTGCGCGGCGGATGAGTTGACGACGGAGGCGTAGCTGGCGTCGAAGTCCTCGATCTGCTGGATATGCTGCTGCTCGGTGGTGTAGCGGCGTGAGCGGGTTTCCCGGGAGATCTGCTCGCTGCGCTGGGCGAAGTCGGCAATGGAGTCGCGCAGGGAGTTGTGGAGGGAGAGGATGCGCGAGGCGCGGAGGTCAGGGGAGCTGTTCACAGTCTTTGCGAATCTTGCGGAGCAGGTTTTCGAGTTCGTTGATCATGGCGCTGGTCTTGGTGATGAGACCAGGCAGGGGCTCCAGATATTGTTTTTCAAACTCCAGGGCTTTGGCATCGCGCCAGCGAGTTTTGGTGGCATGCCAGCGCTCGGAGAGTTCGCGGGCGTTTTGGACGAGATTCATGATGCAGCAAAAAAATGGGGGGTTCAGGAAGCAGAACTGGCCGGAGGCGGAGTAGTTTCGTTGTAGGCTTCGAGAATTTTCTGGATTTCGACCAAATAGGCGACGGCGTTGGCGAGATCGGTCTCCAGGAAGTCGCGCAGGGAGTCGGCCTTGCGTGCGAGAGGGTCCACGGTGCGGTCAAAGTCCCGCGCCCAAGCCTTGGTGCGCTCGGCCTTGGCCTGTGCCTCCTCGAGAGCGGCGCGGGCCTTGCGCACGGCCATCTGCTGGGAGGCGGGGTTGTCCACAAAATCGGACATGCGCGCGCTCATGAGCTCCTGCTGGGCCTGGTCGAGCTTTCTCTGGCGAGCGCGGACCTGGGCGGCCCAGTAGGAGGGCTGCTCTGTCTGGAGCCAGGCGCGAGTCCGTCTGACGCTGTCCTGAACGGTGTCGAGGGTCTGGCGCGTCTTGCTGATGAAGACGATCAGCGCGGTGCGGAACTCCTCGATGGAGTCGAGATTGGAGATACGTGCCTGGTCGGCCATGGGGAGAGGGGGAGAGAGGCCGGGGAGCTCAACGCTGATTGAGATAGTCCTCGATGCGCTGGGCTTTGCGCAGGAGGAAGGGCGTGTGCTGCTCGGACATCTCGATGAAGTGCTTGATGGCCTTCATGGTGGTGGCGAACTCGGCGGCGAACTTTTCGTGCTCGGCGTCCTGCCAGGTCTCGCCGAGGGAGGTGAAGCGGCTGTGCAGGGAGGCTGAGCGCTGCTGCATCTCTGTATTGAAACGTTTCAGCTCCTGCGCAAAACGCCGGACCTCCTCGGGATTCATGATTGCCTGGGCCATGGCTGAATGATGAATGGCGAAATGGCGAATGACGAGTGTTTTCGCGATGAAATTTGGATGAGCACACAGCCATCCCCTGCCCTTCGTGGTTCTGAGAGAGCGTGCGAAATAATCTCGACAGACAGCAGGCGAACGAGATAAAATGCGCTTTCGAAATATACGTGCCACAACCACCGCTTTGACGCTCTTGCATCCAGCGCTCGTGCAATGAAGCTCCCACGCCAAGACACCATCTCCGCCTTTGAAAAGCCATCCGTGAGGAACTGGCTGGTGGTGTTTCTCTGCGGGTTTCTGACGGTGTGCATCATCAGCCCGGTGGTGTATGCGCTGCTGTGGCTGGCGCAGGGTGCGGCCGGGGTGATGAAAGTGGCACTGCCTGCAGCGCTGCCGGATGTGCCGCTGCCTTTCGCGGTGCGCCTGACGCTGCTGGCTGCGGCGGGATTTGGCGCGGTGCTGGCAACGCTGATGGTGGTGGAGCTGGCGAGACGAAAGCAGCAGGAGTTTCACGTGAAAGGGCAACACCAGGTGTTTGGTGAGTTTGAACACTCGCCTTATTTCAAGCGGTGGAGGGCAGCCCCTGTGCTGCCCAGCGGAGGAAGCGTGCGGCTGGAGAGCCGGGGCGCAGGTCCGACAGAAGCGCAGGCAGCGGTGTGGCAGCAGTTCATCGCCAGATACGAGAGTCTGAACCACAAGGTAACGCGGGCACTGCTGACGCCGCCACACCCGCTGGAGGGATGCAGCTCCATCACGCTGACTCCGGATTCGATCAGCTTTTCAGAAGACGGGCACGTGCATCTGGGGTTCCACTTTAAGACGACGCCGGAGGCCTTCTGGAACTCCGAAGTGGAGGAGCCGATTCCGGTGGCGGTCTTCAGTCCGGAACTGGAACTGGAACGGACTGAATGGATCTCTCCGAAGAGCTGAGCAAATAAATCGGAATGCGCTTTCGCCCGGAGCCGAGCGGGCTTTTTTAAGTCTGCAAGCAAAGCAGGAACGTACCAGAAAGAGGTCCAACCAAATGACCGCCGCCCCAAGGAAAAACTCAACATAATTCCGTCCGCAGAGTCTCTGTCCCACCCCACCTTTGACGTCGGGGCAGTGAATGATGAAGCCCCATCTGGACCACCCCATCAATGAAGTTTTTCAAATACGACACCACCTCTGAACTGGCGCGGCCAGGCCTCAAGAGCTGGCTGGTCATTTTTGTGTGCGGCTTTCTGACTGCATGCATCATCGCTCTAGTCCTGTTCATCGTCGTCTGGCTGGTGGCCCTAGCCTACATGATGTGGAAAGGGGCGGCGGTCTCCCCCTTTGAGAACGTGACCATGAGCGCCGCCATGATCATCATCCTGAAGGCGGCCTCCGTCGTTGGGGCGCTGGTGGCCACAGTGCTGATGCTGGAGCTGCTGAGGCGCAGCCGGCAGGAGGGGCACGTGTGCGGGAGCCACGCTGTGATCGGAGACTTCAAGCACCGCCCCTTTTATAAGACGTGGCACGCCGAGCCCCTGCTGCCCACTGGAAACCCGGTGCGGCTGAGCGGCTACGGCAGCCACCCGTCTGATGCCCAGTCGGCGCTGTGGCAGCAGTTTATCTCACAGTTTGAGAGCCTCATGAGCAGTGCTGAGAAGTCCCTGCTGAGCGAGCCCCACCCGCTGCAAGGGTGCGAGCGAGTGACGCTGACCCCGAGCGGGATCACCCTGGCGCTGGATGGAGGACTGCACGTGGGCTTTGAGTACACGACGGTGCCGGAGAATTACGGGGTGTCTGAGTCCGAGCCGCTGCCGTACCCGACGGCGAGCTTTACCCCGACGCTGGAGCTGAAGAGCACGGAGTGGCTGAACAACTACGACTAGTCCACGTAGAGCAGCGCATTGGAGCTGAGGAGGGCGTGGCAGAAGGCGGTGAGGCCGAGGAAGGCGGGGTCTGCATTCGTCTTGGACGGGGCGCCCTGCTCCACCTCCAGAGGCGTGGGGTTCTTCTGGTAGTAGCCGGTCTGAGCCTGGACAAACTCGACGCTCTCCTGGACATCGGACTCTGAGGGAGCGCGGCCGTTTATCAGCTTCCAGGCGAGGCGGATTTCTTCCGCGAGGTCTTTGCCGGCGTCTGCCTGCACACGCTGGGCGAACTGCTGCGCATATACTCGCATGATGGTGCTGTTCATGAGCAGGAGGCTCTGCGGGCTGACGGTGGTGACGGCGCGGGCGTCGCAGCTGGGCTCCATGACGGGGGCATCAAAGGTGGCAAACATCTCCAGCGGGCGGGAGCGGCGGACCTGCACGTAGATGCTGCGGCGGAACTCTGCGCCATTGAGCGGAACGATTTTGCCGGAGGGACGGCCTGCGGTGTCTGTGGTGTCGATGCCGATGACGACCTGCCCTTCCTCGGTGAACATGACGGGCACGGGAGCGCCGCCGACCTGGGGATTGAGCCTGCCGCTGACGGAGAGGAAGGTGTCCCGCAGGATCTCAGCCTCGATGCGGCGTACGCTCATGCGGCTGAGGTAGGAGTTGTCGGGGTCGATGCGATCACGGGCGGCATCGCGGGTGGAGGTCTGGCGGTAGGTGCGCGAGGTCATGATCTCGCGGTGGAGCTGCTTGAGGCTCCAGCCACGAGCGACGAAGTCTGAGGCGAGCCAGTCGAGGAGTTCGGGGTGGGTGGGCTTGCTGCCGAGCTGGCCGAAATCTCCGGGAGTGGCGACGATGCCTTTGCCAAAGTGGTGCATCCAGACGCGGTTCACCATGACACGGGCGACGAGGGGATGCCGACCATCGGTCAGCTCGGTGGCGAGGGCGAGACGGCGGCCGGTGGTGGCAAGCGCGGGGTTTTTCTCAGGGATCTCGACTTTGCGGAAGGCGGCGAGGACGGTGAGATCGCTGGGGGAGACCTGCTCTTTGGGCTGGTCGAACTGACCGCGGTTGAAGATGAAGGTGGCGGGGACGGTGCCGGGCTTCTTGGGCAGCTCGGTAAAGGCGTGGAGGAACTCCTGCCTGGGCTTGGTGGCACGCACGGCGGCGGCATCTGCAGCCATCTTTTTCAGGGTGTCGGCATGCTTGGTCTTGTAGGTGGTGTCGTAGAGGTAGAGGGAGCCGGAGCTGAGCTGGTTCACCCGTGGCCAGGCCTTGAGGAGCTTGGTCTGGTCTGCGGTGCGCTTTTTCACCTCGGTGCGGTAGGCGGTGCGGAGGGGATCGCGGTCTTTTTCAGGGGCTTTGGCCAGCTCCTTTTCCAGCACTTCGGTGATGAACTCCTCGGCCTTGGCATTGCGTGCGGCGTCGAGCTTCTTGGCCTCCTCTTCGATTTTGGCGGACTCGGCGATCTCCTTTTGCGTGAGGAGGGAGACGAGACGACCGCCGGGAGAGCGCCAGGCCTTGGTGTCAAAGCCGGGCTCAAAGACGGCGCGCAGGCGGTAGTAGTCGGCCTGGGAGATGGGATCGTAGCGGTGATCGTGGCACTGGGCGCAGCCGATGGTGAGGCCGTAGAGGGAGGTGCCGACCATTTTGAGCGTGTCGGCGATGTTGGCATTCTGCGTGGCGGCGTCGTTGGTCTCTCCGGTGCCATTGGGGGACATGCGGAGGAAGCCGGTGGCGGCGAGTTTGTCGATGGCGTCCGGCGAGAGGTCTTTGTACGGCTGGGGCACCATCTCGTCTCCGGCGAGCTGCTCGCGGAGGAACTGGTCAAAGGGCTTGTCCCTGTTGAGAGAGCTGATGACGTAGTCGCGGTATTTCCAGGCCCACTGGCGCTCGAGGTCTTTTTCGCCATAGCCTTCGCTGTCGGCGTAGCCTGCGGCATCGAGCCAGTGGCGGCCCCAGCGCTCGCCGTAGTGGGGGGAGGCGAGGAGGCGGTCCACCAGACGCTGCACGCTGGTCTCGGGATCTTTGATGTAGGCGGCGACGAAGGCATCCACCTCCTGCGGCGTGGGCGGCAGGCCAAGGAGATCAAAGCTGGCGCGGCGAATGAAGGTGACGGGATCTGCCTCCGGGGAGAAAGAGAGGCCTTTCTCCTTCAATTTGGCGGCGATGAAGGCGTCTATCCCAAGTTTCAGGTTTAAAGTTTCAGGTTTCAAGCTGCTCGCCTGCGGAGCGGTCAGGGAACTTGAAACGTTTGACTTTAAACTTGGAACTTTGGGATGGGTGATGGGCTGGAGGGACCACCAGGCGCGCTCCTCATCGGTGAAGGCGTGCTCGGGGCCGAGTTTTTCGGGCTCGGGGCGCATGGTCCTGGCGCCCTGGGCCACCCAGGCCTCCAAGGTGGCGATGTCCGCATCTTTGAGCTTTGCCTTGCCCTTGGGCATGTCGCCTTTTTTAACGAGGTCGATGAGGTGGCTCTCCGCCGCCTTTCCGGGGACGATGACGGGGCCGTCTTTGCCGCCCTTGAGAATGAAGCGCGCGAGGCGGACATCGAGGCCGCCTTTCATCTCGCCATCTTCGCCGTGGCAGTGGAAGCAGTGCGTCTTCAGGATGGGGCGCACGTCTTTTTCAAACATCACCTGTGCAGGGGCGGCCCAGGCGGAAAAAGGGGCGGCGGCCAGCAACAGGAATGCCGGGTACGTATGAGAGGCGCGTGTCATGCTGCGGAAGATACGGGGAGGCTGCGGCGGCTCTTGCATCTACGTAGGGAGAGCAGGCCGCAGGCAGGCGAACGGCGAGCGTTTTCTGTGCCAGCACCGAGTGTGTGAGAACGCTGCTTTCAGACTGACGAGTGCGCCTCCCCCCCTCACTCCAGCGCGCGAAGGTAGTCGTAGGTGTAGAGGCCGGTGTTGTGGCCGTCGCTGAAATCGAACTGGATGGCGTAGCCGCCGACGACGCGCCAGTCTTTGACGGTGACGCCGGGATAGCTCTTCTGGTCTGTGCCGCCGATCTTGCGGCCGAGGAGGTCGCGCTCTCCGGTGTTTTCGGCGCTGGGGGAGGCGGCGCGGAGCTTTTCCATGGAGAGGTATTGCTCGGTGCCGTCGCTCCAGATGATGGCGACTTCGGAGCCGATGAGTTCCAGGCGGGTGGGGGTCATGGGAAAAGAAAAGGCAGAACGGGTGGAAAAGCAAAAGGGACGCCCGAAAGCGTCCCTTTTGAAGTTTGAAGCCGAATCCGGGAGGATTAACGGGAGTAGAGTTCGACGACGAGCTGCTCGTTGGCGATGGGGTTGATCTCCTCGCGCACGGGGACGCGGTTGATCACGCCGCTCATCTTGTCGCGGTCCACAGTCATCCAGTCCGGGGAGGGAGTGCCCTGGGTCATTTCGAGGAAACGACCGACGAGCTGCTGGCTGCGCTGGCTGCTGGAGCGGGCGGCGACGACGTCACCGGGCTTGCACTGGTAGCTGGCGATGTTGACGACCTTACCGTTCACGGTGATGTGGCGGTGGCTGACGAGCTGGCGGGAGGCGAAGCGGGTGTTGGCATAGCCCATGCGGAACACGACGTTGTCGAGGCGCAGTTCGAGCATCTGCAGGAGGTTTTCACCGGTCACGCCCTTGCGGCGCTGAGCTTCGGCGAAGAAGCGGCGGAACTGCTTCTCCATGAGACCGTACTGGAAGCGAAGCTTCTGCTTCTCGGCCAGGGCGGTGCCGTATTCGGACATCTTGCGACGGGTGTTGCGAGCGCCGTGCTGTCCTGGGGGGAAGTTGCGGGTTTCGAGGGACTTGGAAGGGCCGAAAATCGCAATGCCGAAGCGGCGGTTGATCTTTTCGCGAGGACCAGTGTAACGAGCCATAGTGTGAGAGAGAAAGGTGCTGAAGGATTAGACGCGACGGGCTTTGGGCGGACGGCAGCCGTTGTGCGGGATGGGGGTCACGTCCTTGATGGTGGTCACTTCGACACCGAGAGCCTGGACTGCACGCACGGCGGACTCACGGCCGGAGCCGGGGCCGCGAAGGCGGACTTCAGCCTCACGGAGACCGTGGCCCATGGCCTGACGGCAGGCGTCCTGAGCGACGACCTGTGCGGCGTAGGCGGTGCCTTTACGGGAGCCGCGGAAGCCCATCTTGCCAGCTGTGGACCAGCCGATCACGCCACCGATGCGGTCGGTGATGGTGACGATGGTGTTGTTGAAGGTGGCATAGACGTGCACGATGCCCTGGGAGACGTTCTTGGAGCCCTTGGCCTTGACGATCTTCTGCTGTTCGGCGCTTTCGCCACCGATCTCGAGCCAGACGCTCTGGGAAACCTGCTTGTCACCACTGGTGGAAGCGCGCTGATCTGCGGGTGCGGCAGGAGCAGGAGCGGCAGGTGCTGCAGCCGGAGCGGGCGCTGCGGCAGCGGGTGCGGTGGGGGTCGTTTCGTCGGCCATGATATGTGAACGTGTCTTTCTTTAATTCTGATTACTTCGACTTCTGGGCGCCCACGGTCTTGCGCGGTCCCTTGCGGGTGCGGGCGTTGGTGTGGGTGCGCTGGCCGCGCACTGGCAGGCCACGGCGATGACGGTGAGCGCGGTAGCAGTTGATGCCCAGGATGCGCTTCATGTGCATCTGCAGCTCACGACGAAGGTCGCCTTCGATCGGAATCTTCAGCCCCTGGATGGTCTGGGTGATGGCGGCGATCTGCTCGTCGGTCAGCTCGCCCGCACGGATGTTGGGGTCGATGTTGGTGGCAGCAAGAACTTTGCGGCTGAGCGGAAGACCGATGCCATAGATGTAGGGCAGCGAGTATTCGATTTTCTTCTCGTTCGGGATTTCAACTCCAAGCAGGCGGGCCATAGGTCAGGTAGAATGAGGTGTTTTGAAAAAGAATTAACCCTGACGCTGTTTGTGGCGCGGATTTTTGCAGACAACACGGACAACACCTTTGCGGCGGATCACGCGGCAAAGTTCGCAGAGGGGTTTAACGGAGGTACGGACGCGCATACAGGAGTAGGGAGAAAAAACGTGAGTTGGGGGAACTCAAAACCCCGCTTTGGAAGCAGGGGGCAGGATGTCTAACACAGACGTAAAGGCGCGCAAGCTGGAATTTGCTGTTTTGGCGACTTATTCACATTCGCGGAGAGGAGTTGCCCCGCCTGGAATGAAAGACATGATGCTTTTCTGATGAAAAACGTTCTCTGCTTTGGCGATTCCAACACCTGGGGCTTCATGCCCGAAAGCATCTCTCTCCCCTGCCCTGAACGCCACCCGCATGACGTGCGGTGGACGGGCGTGCTGGCACGTGAGCTGGGCGGCGGGCACCGTGTGATCGAAGAAGGACAGAACGGTCGTACCACGGTGCATGATGATCCCTTTGCCCTGGCGCGCAATGGCAAGACGGTGCTGCCTGCGATCCTGGAGTCTCAAAAGCCGCTGGACCTGGTGGTGCTGATGCTGGGCACGAATGACCTGAAGGCGGTGTATGGTGTGTCGCCTGGAGAGATAGCCGTGGGTGTGAAGATGCTGGCGCAGATGATCCTGGGCAGTGACGCAGGCCCGGGCAACAAGGCGCCGAAGCTGCTGCTGATGTGCCCGCCGGCGATCGGCGACCAGATGCACCTGCCGGATGTGGCGGCGAAGTTCCCGAATGGACAAAAGGACAGCCGCAAGCTGCCCAAGTACTATGAGGCTGTGGCGAATGCGCTGGGCTGCGCCTTTCTGAATACTCAGACACTGATCGAGCCGGGCAGCGATGGCATTCATTTGGATGCGGCTGCGCATGGACGTCTGGGCAAAGCTGTGGCAGCACAGGTGAAGTCCATCCTCCCCACCGACTGATAAACAACACCCATGACACTGATCGAAGCTTTTTACCCCGCCCTGAAACCCCTGCTCTTCCGTCTGGACGCCGAGCGCGCCCACACGCTGACGGTGAAGATGATGATCATGGCGCACAAGCTGGGCATGCTGAAGTCCGTGGCACCGAGCAAGACGCTGCAGCCGCGCCAGGTGATGGGGCTGACGTTTCCGAATGTGATCGGGCTCGCAGCAGGGATGGACAAGTCTGCCAGTGCTGTGGATGCCTGGGGTGCGCTGGGGCTGGGTGCTGTGGAAGTGGGCACGCTGACGCCACGCCCGCAGCCGGGCAATGCGAAGCCGCGCCTCTTCCGCCTGCCAGAGCATGAGGCGCTGATCAACCGAATGGGATTTAACAATCCGGGCATCCAGTCTGCGGTGGAGAAGCTGAAGCAGCGCCGCACGAAGGCGGTGGTGGGCGTGAACATCGGCAAGAATTTTGACACGCCGAATGAGAACGCGGTGAGCGACTACCTGATCTGCCTGAAGGCTGCGTATGCTGTGGCGGACTACATCGCGGTGAACATCTCCTCCCCCAATACCAAGGGCCTGCGCGATCTGCAGGCCGAGGACGCCATGCGTACGCTGATCTCCGCGCTAAAGCAGGAGCAGGCGGTGCAAAAGCAGGCGCAGGGCAAGACCGTGCCGCTGCTGGTAAAGATCGCCCCGGACCTCAATGAGATGCAGATCGAGGCGCTGGCGCGTGTATTTAACGAGCAGGATATCGACGGCGTGATCGCCACGAACACGACGATCGAGCGCGCAGCGGTGGCGGGCCATGCCCTAGCGAATGAAACCGGCGGGCTGAGCGGCGCGCCTGTGCGCGAGCGCTCCACGCTGGTGCTGCAGGTTTTCCGCACGCTGCTGAAGGAGCAGATCCCGCTGATCGGCGTGGGCGGCATTCTTTGTGGAAATGATGCTGCTGAAAAGGTCAGGTCAGGCGCTGCGCTGGTGCAGGTGTACAGCGGTCTGGTGTATCGCGGCCCGGCGCTGGTGAGAGAGGTGCTGGAGAAGATCGGGTGACAGAGGCAACCGCACCGCGCCTCACGGTGGCGCGGTGACTGAGAGGCGATGTTGCGTGCTGGATTTTTTCCATGCTCGTGACTGCTGCGTGCTTGCAAATGCCCGCCCGTTTCACGAGACTTTAACGCATGGACACACTTCCCAAAATTCACGACAAGCAACCCACCGGCGTCGAACTTCCTGCGGGGGACCACTGGTGGTGTGCGTGCGGGCTGAGCGGGCACCAGCCGATGTGCGATGGCAGCCACAAGGGCACGGGGTTTGGGCCAAAGAAGTTCACGCTGCCGGAGGCCAAGAAGGTGTGGCTGTGCAACTGCAAGCACAGCAAGAACCCGCCCTTCTGCGACGGCAGCCACAAGGCGCTGTGATTTGAAATCATGGCTGCGCCGCCTGTGCGCGGCTGATGCCTGAACGCCGAATCCGGGAAGCCGCCTGCATCCTGAGCGGAGGCCTGCGTCGTTTTTTAACAAGGAACTGCTGCGCCATGATGGGAATAAACCGCAGGGCGCGTTCTCCCATGCATACTGTTTCCACTCCAACCTCATGAACCGCCGTCTTTTCCTGTCCCTGACCACTCTGCTGCTCGTGACCGCGAGCGCCTTTGCGCAAAATTTTGGCCTAGATGCGACGGCTGCGCCAAGCCAGCCCAAGGTGGTGGCGGAGCTGATCTCCGCGGTGAAGGCCGCCGCTCCGGGGCAGCCTTTTCAAGCAGCGGTGAAGCTGGTGCATGCGAAGGAGCACCACACCTACGGCAAGGTGCTGCCCGCAGGCATTGTGGGAAAGCCCACCAAGCTGACCTGGACGCTGCCGGAGGGCTGGCAGGTGGAGGAACTGCCCTGGCCGCCCACGCATCAGGTGCCATCCACCGACGGGGCCATCAGCGAGGGGTATGATGGCACGGTGTACCTGCCGGTGAAGATCACGCCTGCAGCCAGCGCTGCTGCGGGCGGCCCGGTGGAGCTGAAGGTGAAGGTGAGTGCGCTGGTGTGCGATCCGAAGAGCTGCATGCCTTTCATCAAGGAGACGACGCTGAAGCTGGATGTGGCGGCTGCACCGGTGGCGAATGAGGCGAATGCGGCTGTGTTTGGCGCCTCCCCTGCCCCGGAAAAAAAAGCCGCTGAGACAGCCCCGGCAAGCAAGCCTGAGGTGGTCAAGACGGCTGCGGCCAGCGCGCCGCAGCCTGCGATGTCGCTCATCAATCTGCTGCTGTATGCATTCATCGGCGGGCTGATCCTGAACATCATGCCCTGCGTGTTTCCGGTGCTGGGGATCAAGGTGACGAGCGTGGTGCAGCAGGCTGGCGAGGACCGCCGCAAGGTGGTGCTGCACGGGCTGGCCTACACGGTGGGCGTGCTGCTTTCCTTCTGGGTGCTGGGCGGCATCGCCATCGCGCTGAACAAAGGCTGGGGCTCGCAGCTGCAATCTCCGGCTTTCAATTACTTCCTGGCGGCGTTCTTCCTCGTCTTTGCGCTGAACATGGCGGGGCTGTTTGAGATCGGCACCTCGGCCATCGGCGTGGGGTCAGACCTGCAGGCCAAAGGCGGGCTCGGCGGCTCCTTCTTCTCCGGCCTGCTGGCCGCGGTGGTGGCCACGCCGTGCTCCGCGCCGTTTCTCGGCACCGCGCTGGGGGCCACGCTGGCGCTGCCTGCCGCGCAGTCCATGCTCATCTTCACGCTCATCGGACTGGGGCTGGCGAGTCCGTTTCTGCTGCTGTCTGTCTTCCCCGGCCTGATCTCCGCGCTGCCGCGTCCCGGAGCATGGATGGAGAGCTTCAAGCAGGGCATGTCCTTCCTGCTCTTTGGCACGGTGGGCTTCATGCTCTACGTGCTGACGAATCAGATCGAAGGCCTGCCGGTGCTCTTTGCCATGCTGAGCCTCGTGCTCATCGCGCTGGGCTGCTGGATCTACGGCCGCTGGGCGCTGCCGCACAAGCCCGCCCGCACGCAGCATGTGGCGAGGCTGCTGGCGCTGCTGGCCGTGGGTGGTGGCCTGTGGATCGGACTGCCAGACGCCTCCGCCACACGCACGCATACCGAGGCCGCTGTGAACTCCAAGGACCCGGACGCGCTGCACTGGGAAACGTGGTCGCCTGAGAAAGTGGCCGCGCTGCGTGCCGCCAAGCAGCCGGTGTACATCGACTTCACCGCCTCCTGGTGCTGGACCTGCCAGGTGAACAAACGCGTGTATGCGGACGCCAGCCTTCGCGCGCTTTTCAAGAAACACAAGGTCGCCACGCTGAAGGCCGACTGGTCGGATGAAAACGAAACCATCCGCCTGGCCCTGGAAGCCCTCGGTAAACGCGCCGTGCCGGTGAATGTGCTGTACATTCCGGGGGTGGAGGAGCCTTTCATTTTGGATGAGCTGCTCACCGTGGGGAACGTGACGGCGGCGCTGAAGAAGCTGGAAAAGTAAAATCGTGGACAAGCTGACGTTAGGTCTGAACGCCGATGATCTGGAAGCTCAAATCCGCACCTGAACTCGCAGCGCTCTCCTGCGACGAAGCAGACCGTCTCGTGCGGGAAGCCTGCGCCTCCCAAAGCGTACGCCGGTCATCTCTGATGGGTCTGATCTTATGCGGCCTGTGCGCCGGAGCTGGATCATGGATCGGTGATGTCTTTTCCGCCGGCATCTATGGCTCGGGCATCGGCGGCGGAGTCGGAGGCTTTATTTATTTCCAGGTGAGAATGAGGGCCATCGTGCAATGGATCAGGATGCGAGAGCAAGCCGATACGGTCTGATGATTTAATGATGTTTGCAGCATAAGGTGATGCGGCAGCCAGGACTCGCAGTCTGAGGTTCACCCGGCCCACCAGTCTCAGCCCGGGCTCCAGGATGCGTTTGCAGGCTTTTCAACAGCGGCGTTTGAGTATTCGATTAAAGAGATATAAGCGTCGTTGTAGGCTCTGGTCGGACAGACATTTGAAGCCAGTATGTCTGGCGGATAATGTGCGGGGAGAGCACCTGGAAGAAAATCTGGATTCCCCTCGCGGCTACTCCGTGGGCCGCCCCCTACGAGCGGGAGGTGTCCCGCAACGCCCTCGACTTCCCCCCCCTGCCTCGGTTGCGGTCGGTCTGCGGGTTCGCACAGCAGGCTCACCTCCGCCTGCTGGATTCAAGGCACTTCAGATGTTTCAGATGCAAACCTCTAGGGCAGCAGCCTCGTCATCTGCTCCATCCCAAGTGCGGTAGTCCTGCCAGCCAGCGCGCCCCCTAGCTTGGCTTCGCTGCGCGAACGGCAAGCCAGGGGGTTCTGCCACCGGCCTTGGGCAACGCCGCTAAAGGATGATCTTTGCAACTGCCTCCCGCCGCTTTTCCGTGAGGCTTTGCTTCGTTCATCCGCCGCCGCGTTGGATTTCACGAGTTCGGATCAACAAAAAATGAATCGTGACAGTTTCGCAGCGATTCAAGCCGTCTCGCCAGCATTTGGACCTTCGAGGTGTGATTATTCCTGGGAGCACCGCGTGCCTTTGCCGGCCCCTGCATGGCCCCTCAGACACGCCAGCGTCTGCCGGGCGGACCAAAGCCAGGCATACATCACGACAAATCCCAGCCGCTGCCAGACGCCATGGTGTTGTGCGACTTGATCCCCGGTCCAAAAAAGCACTGCCATCACCGGAACCGCACCGAGGGTGCGCCAGCCAAAAAGACGTCGCTGCGGAGATGCAACCATGCCGGAGGCAATGCAGAAAATGCCTGTCAGGCCCGTGCTGATGACAAGACGGATGGCGCGGTAGTGAACATCCGTGTAGGCGTCCGCCATGCCATGCTCATAAGGCGTGCGTGACGTGTGCGAGGTGAACCACCATGTGGGCGTCCACCACTCATGCGCCGTTGGCGGGGGCTGCTCGACACGCCGCATGGGCGCATAGGCCACGAAGAAGTTGCCCATCGCCGTTGCGGCGAGGAGAAGGCTGCCGGCAAGGATCAGAATGTTTCCCTCGCTCTGGCGGAGAAAGGCCAGGGCCAGCAGGAACAGCAGCAGGGCGAAGGCAAAGCTCGAAACGATAAGCCAGGGCCAGTGCGGCGCCTTCTTCATGTACTCGGTGACATAGCTGTCGATCAAGCTCAAGCCGCCCGCCTCGCCACCGACATGACCGTAGATTAACGCTCCCAGAGTGACGAGCAGGCAGATGACGATGCCCGAATCAATGAATCGTGAAAGCAGCGGGCGGTCATTCATGGGGCGCAGGTGATGTGACACCTATGGGCCCAGATAACGCAGCGTGTCATCAAGTGTGTGCAGTTTGCTGCAATCAACTTCAGGAATTTACACCCAAGGAGCAGAGAAACTTCATCGTGCCATCTGCTCCTTCTCCAAAATCGCGAGGCTGGTTTTGAGGACGGTGTCGGGGTTGAGGGAGATGCTGTCGATGCCCTGCTCGACGAGGAATTGTGCAAAGTCCGGGTAGTCGCTCGGGGCCTGGCCGCAGATGCCGATCTTGCGGTGCTTTTCCCGGCAGACTTTGATGACCTGGGCGATCATCGTCTTCACTGCGGCGTTGCGTTCGTTGAAGATGGGGGCCACGATCTCGCTGTCGCGGTCCACACCGAGGATGAGCTGGGTGAGGTCATTGGAGCCGATGCTGAAGCCGTCGAAGATTTCGGCGAACTCAGCGGCGAGAATGACATTGCTGGGAATCTCGCACATCACGTAGATCTCCAGTCCGTTCACTCCGCGATTGAGCCCGTGCTTTTCCATCTCCGCCTGCACACGCCGGCCTTCCTCGACGGTGCGGCAGAAGGGGATCATGACTTTCAGGTTTGTGAGCCCCATCTCCTCGCGCACCTTGCGCACGGCGCGGCATTCGAGGGCAAATCCGTCCTGGTAGCGGGGATGGTAGTAGCGGCTGGCTCCACGGAATCCGATCATGGGGTTTTCCTCCACGGGCTCAAACTGCCTGCCGCCGATGAGGTTGGCGTATTCGTTCGATTTGAAGTCGCTGAGCCGCAGGATCACATCCTTGGGATAAAACGCAGCGGCCAGCATGGCCACACCTTGGGCGAGGCGGTCCACAAAGAACTGGGGCTTGTCCGGGAAGCCTGCGGTGAGCTTTTCGATCTCAGCCTTTGCGGCGGCATCGTCGAGGTGTCCGAAGTGGATGAGAGCCAGCGGATGCACCTTGATGTGGGTGTTGATGATGAACTCCATGCGCGCGAGGCCGACGCCGTCGTTTGGCAGGAAGGAGAGGGCGAAGGCTTCCTCAGGATTGGCGAGGTTCATCATCACCTTGGTGCGCGGGCGCTGCAGGTCCTTGAGGCTGGACTGGTGCACCTCGAACTCCAGGCGGCCGTCATAGACGGTGCCGGTGTCGCCTTCAGCGCAGCAGACGGTGACAACGTGGCCTTCCTGCAGCACCTCAGTGCCGTGCTCGGTGCCGACGATGGCGGGCACGCCGAGCTCTCGGCTGACAATGGCGGCATGGCAGGTGCGGCCGCCGCGATTGGTCACGATGGCGGCGGCCTTCTTCATCACAGGCTCCCAGTCGGGATCAGTCTTGTCGGCCACGAGGATGTCACCTTCGCGGAACTCGCGCAGAAATTCGACACTCTTGATCACACGCACCGGACCTGCGGCGATCTTCTCCCCCACGCTGCGGCCGGTGATGAGCGCCCTGCCATGCTGCTTGAGCTTGAAGGTCTGGATGACGTCGCGGTTCTTCTGCGCCTGCACAGTTTCAGGGCGGGCCTGCACGATGAAGAGTTCGCCGGTGCGACCATCTTTGGCCCACTCGATGTCCATGGGTGTGGGCTGGCCGCGCTTGGTGGAGTAGTGATCCTCGATGATGCAGGCCCAGCGGGCGAGGTGGAGGATGTCGTCGTCATTGAGGGCAAACCTGGCGCGGTCCCCCGGAGGCACGGGCACGTTTTTCACCATGCGGCCGTCGCCGCTGTCGTAGATGAGCTTGAGCTCCTTGGAGCCGGCGCGCTTTTGCAGGATGGGGCGGAAGCCCTGCTGCAGCGTGGGTTTGAAGACGTAGTACTCATCCGGGTTCACGGAGCCGAGAACCACGTTTTCCCCGAGCCCGTAGGATGCATTGATGAGCACCACGTCGCGGAAGCCTGTCTCGGTGTCGAGGGTGAACATGACACCTGCGGAGGCGAGGTCGGAGCGCACCATGCGCTGCACGCCGATGGAGAGGGCGATGAGGCCGTGGTCAAAGCCCTTGTCCACGCGGTAGGAGATGGCGCGGTCAGTGAAGAGCGAGGCAAACGAACGACGACAGTGCTCCAGCAGGGAGGTGCCGCCGCGCACATTCAGGTAGGTCTCCTGCTGCCCGGCAAAGCTGGCGTCAGGCAGATCCTCTGCCGTGGCGCTGCTGCGCACGGCCACATCTGGCGGCGGCTTTTGTGTGCCGCCGAGCTGCTGATACGCGGAGAGGATTTCCGCCTCCAGGCCCTGCGGCAGCGGGGTGGAGAGAATGGCCTGCCGCACCTCGCCGCCCCGGTGCTGGAGATTGTCCATGTCCCGGGTGTCGAGTCCGTCAAGGATCTGCCGGATGCGTGCCTCCAGCCCGGTGCTGCGCAGGAAATGCCGGTAGCCTTCAGCCGTCACGGCAAAGCCGTCCGGCACCTTCACACCCTGTGCACCCAGCTCGCGAAACATCTCGCCAAGCGATGCATTTTTACCTCCCACGAGGGGGATGTCCTCGATGTGCGTTTCGGCAAACCATTTGATGTAGCGAGGTGTGGTGTTCATGAAAGCGGAGGCGCGGTGATGAAGACGGGAATGCGGGTGTGGGAGAGAACGTCCAGCACGGCGGAGCCGAGCAATGCCGTGGCCACGCGGGAACGGCGTCGCGCGCCCATGCAGATGGCATCGGCGCCAAACTTCTCCGCCGCTTCGCAGATGGCTGCGGACACATCATGATGTGTCAGAACTTCGGAGGTGATGCGGACGCCTCCCGCATGTGGCAGTGAGGCAGGCAGGGCCTTGAGTTTCTTCCCTGCCTCCTCCCGCTCCCTGGCGGCAGCGATGCTGTGGTCAAAGTATATCTCCGAGGCGATGACCGGATTGATGCCGCTGGTGGGCTCAAGGCAGACGTGCACCAGCCGGATTTCTCCATCACCCGCCAGCAGGCTGTGAGCATGGCGCAGCACCTCCCAGTCCTGCCCTTCGAGATCCACTGCGGCCAGCACGCGGTGAATGACCGGAGCGGCAGTTGAGACCGCAGTCTGCGTGGGTACGCACAGCACGTTGGTTCCTGCATAAGCAAGGACACGTCTGGAAAAGGAGGGTGAAACGAGACGTTTGAGACCATGGCGCTGACGGCTGCCGATCACCACCATACCCGCCCGGTTCTCTTTGACGAGATCCAGAAAATGTTCCGTGGGATGCCCGGTGACTTCACGTGCATGCACAGTGAGCTGCAGATCTGGCAACGCGGCATGCACCTTGTCCCAAACATCGCGCTCGTGGACCAAGTGCTCATCCGGTGTCGTGGCCTTGTCCCGGACTGACTCGATGTGGGCCGCCCCGGCCTTCACGCGGCCCACTTTGGCAAGTTTCCCCACCCACGCGATGGCGGCGTCTGATGTTCCTGTGAGATCGACGCCCAACAGCAGCTCAAGTTCGGCTTCATCCCGCAGCCAGGAGAGAAGGACATCCGGATGGTGAACGACCAGCGTCGGAAACGGAGCGTCTTCGGCCACGTTTTCAGCTATGCTCCCGAGCAGCGAACGCCCGGCACTGCGGCCGGCAAATCCCAGCACGATCAATTCGGTGGGCTGCTCCTTGGCTGCGGCCAGCAGTTCGCTGATCGCGGAGCCATGCCGGAAGACCTCGGTGACTTCGACTCCAGTTTCACGCAGGCGCTCCGCCTCGGCATGAAGCTGGTCGATCTCCGGCCGGTCATCTGGGATGACCACAGGCAGGTCGCCCATGACAATGTAATCGATTCCGCAATGAACGAGGCGCAGAGTGAGTTTCAGTTTTTTCGCGAGTCGTGCGGCGACGTCAGCCGCACCCTGGGCGCATGGTGAAAAGTCTGTGGCGCAAAGGATGGACATGGCCTGGATAAATGGATGGGTTTGAGGGCAGCCAGCACGGGACCGGCTTCACAGAAAAGCGTGGCAAGAGACCAGCTGCCGACAATTGGCGAGTCGCCCGTCGGCCCTCAGCAAGCGGATGAGATGCCTTCAGCCTCCAGAGCAGTTTTCCGCGCCCGGCCAGTCACTCAAAGTAGGCCTTGATGACGTACTGCGAGACCATGCGCTGGGTGTTGAAGAATGATCCGTTCAGCGAAATGCAGTGGCGCATGACATCGGTAAAGCGGTCGCGATTCCGGTAAAAGAGCGGGATCACGACATGCTCCAGCTTGTCATACAGTGCTGCGGCATCGCAGGCGTTTCTGTCGGGATGAGTGCGGTCCATGGAGCAGTGCTCTCCGATGGCCCAGCCGGTTTCTCCTTCGATCCAGCCTTCGATCCACCAGCCATCGAGCACGCTGAGGCTTGGCACACCGTTGAGTGCGGCCTTCATACCACTGGTGCCAGAGGCCTCCAGCGGCGGCTGCGGCGTGTTCAGCCAGACATCCACTCCTGCGACCATGACTCTCGCGAGGTCCAGATCATAGTCCGGAAGATAGACCATGGTGATGTCCGGCCCGAGCCAGTCTTTGACGCGTATGATGCGCTGGATGGCCTCCTTTCCCTGATGGTCGTTGGGGTGGGCCTTGCCGCCGTAGATGATCTGCAGGCGTCCCGCACTTTTGGCGATGCGCCTGAGCCGCTCGACATCGCTCACCAGCAGATCGCTGCGCTTGTAGGCGGTGGCGCGGCGGGCAAAGCCCAGCGTCAGCACATGCGGGTCCAGGACCACGCCGGTCATGCGCTGCACGCGCTCCAGCAGGTGCATCTTGGCCGTCAGGTGCGTGTCCCAGATCTCCGTCAGTGGCAGGCTGTGAGCAAAGCGCAGGCTGAAGTTGTCCCCGCGCCAGCCGGGGATGTGGCGGTCAAACAATTCCTGGAAGGGCGGCGATGTCCAGGTGGCCGCATGCACGCCGTTGGTGATGGAGTCGATCTTGTAATGAGCAAACATCAGCTGCGAAGTCTCCGCATGCTTCTTGGCGACGCCGTTGATGAAATGACTCAAGTTAAGAGCCAGAAAGGTCATGTTCAGCGTGCCCTCCACGCAGAAGACCTCGTGCATGCCCGTGACCTCGGCGCGCCCCAGCACCCGGGTGGCGAGATCCAGCGGGAACTGGTCGTGCCCTGAAGCCACCGGCGTGTGCGTGGTGAAGACGCACTGCCGGCGGACGGCCTCCACATCGTCGTGATTGAAGGTGCTGCGCCCGGCCCTGCGTGCGGATTCATCCAGCAGCTCCAGGCCGAGCAGCGCCGCATGCCCTTCATTCATGTGACAGCGCGTCAGCTCTGTGCAGCCCAGTGCGCGCAGCATGCGCACCCCGCCGATGCCCAGCACCACCTCCTGGCAGATGCGGTAGCAGGCATCCCCGCCATAGAGGAAATGCGTGAGCGTGCGGTCCCATGCGGAATTTTCAGGAATATCTGTGTCGAGAAAAATCACCGGGACGCTGGAGCCTCCCGCTGCGCGCACTTCATATTTCCAAGCACGCAGGCAGACGGACCGGCCTTCAATGGTGACGACGACACGCGGTGACATCTCTTCCAGGTGGGCGCCTATGTCCCAGTCGCCTGGCTCCTCACGCTGCCAGCCGCTGGCGTCGATCTTCTGGTGGAAGTAGCCTTTCCGATGCAGAAGCGTGACGGCGATCATGGGCACCTTCAGCTCCGCCGCAGAGCGCACCGTGTCTCCCGCCAGGACTCCCAGCCCGCCGGCATAGGTGGGCATGCCGGAGTCGAGGGCGATCTCCATGGTGAAGTAGGCAACGAGAGGCGTGTTCACAATGGAGCCTCTGTTCGTTCAAGCAGGGCTGCGCTCGCGAGCAACTGCGCCACGTCCTCATCCTGCGTCTGGGAAAAGTCTTCATACCACTGGCCGACGGCTAGAAAGCCCTCCGGCTGCATGAGGGCCACCAGCTCATCCACCATCGGCTCCAGTTCTGCGCAGGCATCCGGCGCTGCCACCGGCACCGCGATGACGATCCGCCGTGGATGCTGCTGCCTGAGAGCCTGCACCGCCGCACGAATGGTGCTCCCGGTGGCGATGCCATCATCCACCAGGATCACCGTTTTCTCCCCGACCTCGGGGGCTGCCATCCGCCCGCGATAGGCCAGCTCACGGCGGTGCAGCTCCTTCAACTGCACGGCGGCCTCGGCATCAAAGGCGGAGCGTGGAATATCCATGCCGCGCATCACTTCATGATGGATCACCGTCACGCCGCCGCTGGCGATGGCCCCCATGGCGAGCTCTTCATGCCCCAGCACCCCGATCTTGCGCACCACGAGCACATCCAGCGGCGCGTGCAGTCTTCTGGCGACTTCAAACGCCACCGGCACTCCGCCGCGTGGCAGGCCCAGCACGATCACGTCCGCACCATGGGCGTACTTCATGAGAGCTGCGGCCAGTTCCTCACCGGCGTGCGAGCGGTCTTTGAAAATCCCCCCCTTCATGCGCCAGCCCCCCATTGCTGCGGCGTTCTCATGTGCCGGCAAAACCAGTCGGCGCTGATCTGCGCCACCTGCTCCAGTTTGCCAGGCTCCTCAAAGAGGTGAGCCGCCCCGGTCACCACGCGCAGCTCCTTCTCGCAGCTCATGCAATCCAGGGCCTTTTCATTCAGGTCCAGCACCACATCATCCTGGCTGCCGACAATGAACAACGAGGGAGACTTGACGTGATACAGTGCTTTTCCGGCCAGGTCCGGACGCCCTCCGCGCGACACGACGGCGGCCACCTTTTCCCCCATCCGCGCGGCGGCCACCAGCGCCGCACCGCCGCCGGTGCTAGCCCCAAAGTAACCAACCGGCAGGCCCCTGGCATCCGGATGCTGGATGACCCAGTCTGTCACCGCCACGAGCCTGCCAGCCAGCATTTCGACATCAAAGCTCAGCGCCTTGGAGAGCTGATCCTCGGACTCCTCCCTGCGTGTGAGCAAGTCGAACATCAGCGTGCCCACGCCCGCCGCACGGATCACCTGCGCCACGAACTGATTGCGCGGGCTGTGCCTGCTGCTGCAACTGCCGTGGGCAAAGATGACGATGCCCTGCGCCCCGGCGGGCACATGCAGCTCCCCCTCCAGCTCGAAGGTGCACACGGGAATATGCACGATTTTGTGCACTTCAGCCGGTGACTGGCAGGGGATGGTTTTCATGAGCACAACTGATTATTGTTGAGCGCCCGAGCTCAGACCTGCGCTGTTCCTTCAGTGATCGCACGGATATCCATCTCGCGCTCGTGATGGTCGTATTCGCCGCCGGCGGGCCACTCGACATCCGGTCCTTCGGTGTCATCTGACAGGCTGGTTTCCAGAGCCCCCTGCAAAGAGGTGAGGCGGCCGAGCCGGGCGCCCGGGGTCTGCCCCTCAAGCTCGGCCCTCTTCTGGGCCTCCAAAGTGCGGCGTGCCCAAGGCATGGCGCGCAGGCGTGCCTCGGGGATGGGCTTGCCCGTGTCCTCGCAGATGCCATAGCGGCGCTCAATGATGCGGTGGATGGCGCTGACGATTTCAAAGAGCGCATCCTCTTCCTGAGACAGCAAGCCGAGCGCCAGTTCGTGATCAAATTCATCCGTGGCGCAGTCGGCCATGTCCGTGCCATGCTGCTCCGGCGGGGCGCACGCCTCCGCCTTGTGTCCGCTGCGCTGGTCAAGCAGATGCTCCAGCAGAGACTGAAGCTGGTGATAATGCCATGCCCAGCGCTGGGGCACGGTGGGAGATGAGGGTGCGGATGTGTTCATGACGCCATCTTATTGTGTGTGTTGTCGGATCAGGCCGCGAAGCCAAAGCGGTGCTTCACCGCTGCGGCATCGATGCCCAAGGAGACACCCAGCAGCCGTGAGGCGATGCGCTCCGCAGCCACACGCAGCATCTGTGAAGTCTGAGCCTGATCACATTCAACGCCCTCGTGTTTGACGGAGACAATGCGGGTGCCGGAAATGAGGATCTGCATGAGGAAATCCTCCAGCTCCACAGGATCGTCAGTGCGGTGGGTGTCCACGCGTTTGTTGTGCTGCGGGTGGATGATGTATTCGACGGAGAATTTCGAGATCATGATGATGTTATTTGAAGAAGCTGTGAATGAAGGACTCACACACGGCTTCATCCGCCTCATGTCTGCGCCGGACAATCAGCGAAAGGGAGCCGCCGTATTCAGCATCCGGCTGAGACAACTTGCGGAAGAACTCCTGCGCAGGCTTCAGCGGGGTGCTGCCGGCGCGGCCAGCAGGTCGACCGGCATGGACGGGATTTGTTTGAGCAGCGACAGTGTTTCATGAATGGCCTTCACATCCACCGCGAGTGCCAGATGCGAGAAGGACCGTGTGTCCGGTCCTATCCTGCTGGTGAGGACGCCCACCACTCTGGGGCGGCCAGTGCGCGCAGTGAGAAAAACCGGCGCACCGCTGTCCCCCGGATAGACGTCCGCATTGATGAAAAACCTGCCGCGTGCCATGGGGCCGCTGGCGGGATGAGAGGAGATCCGCCCGCTGCGCAGCAGTGCAAAGGCACCCTTGGTCCCGGGAAAAACATCGGGATACCCCAGGAAGGACACCTCATCTCCCGCATGCAGCGCCACGGCGTCCAGCGTGTGTTCATCCACAGACGTCTCCAGATTCACCAGCTTTCTCGCCGCCTTTGGCAGTGTGATGCGGAATGCCGCCAGATCGTGCACGGGGTGGCTCACGTAAAAGGGCATCTTCAGCGACTCTCTGGCGGGAATGATGATCAGCGGCTCAGCCACCACATCACCGTCCTTTGTCTGGTGGTGCAGGCCGACGATGAGCGGCCCGCCTTTCATCGTTTTCAAAACATGGGCGCAGGTTAAGACCACGGCCACATCGTCCCCGGTCGGATCACGGCTCATGATGATGAAGCCGGATGCCTCCCCATGCAGCGTGGCGACGGGGCAGGTGGACCACATCATCTTTTCCGTGACTGTGGTGCGCCCTGCGCAGGCGGCCATGAGCAGCGCGGCGAAACCGGCGGCGGCGCCCCGCCAGCCGGAGGACGATGTGGCATGGTTTGTTTTTTTCATGACTCTTCGGGATGCTCTGCAGATGCCTGCCGGGCGGAAGACTCTGCCGCCGCAGAGGATGCACGAGCCATCCCCTGCGGCCGCTGTCGCCGTGGTCGTGGCAGGACACGCGACGGAATTCAGGTGGCGGGCATGCTCAGCCAACCTTGACGTCGATGGCCTTCGGCCTGGCCTTTTCATCCTTGGGCAGATGCACTTCGAGCACGCCGTTTTTGAAGTCGGCGCTGACCTTGTCTCCGCTGACGCCTTCCGGCAGCGTGAAACTGCGCACAAAGCTGCCGTAGGAGCGCTCGATGCGGTGGAACTTTTTGTTCTTCTCCTCCTTCTCCATCCTGCGCTCGCCGGAGATCGTCAGCTCGCCGTTTTCCACGGTGACCTTTACCTCCTCTTTTTTGAGTTCGGGCAGCTCCGCCTTCACGAGGTACTCACGGTCGTCCTCGCTGATGTCCACCAGAGGGGACCACTGGGCCACGGTCATGGACTCGGAGCCGCCGTTGCCATTGGGGGAGAGCAGCGGACGACCGAAGAATTTTTCGAGACGGTTCTCGAAGCTGCTGATTTCACGGAGAGGATCCCACGACTGGGTGGTGCGGAAGGGATTGAGCAGGGATAGTGTATTCATGGTGTGCGGATGTGTTTGATTGATTTATTTGCGGACGGGGTCGGTTTTGCCCCGCCACCGTGTCCGCGCGGCGGCGGCGGGGAAAGGCGGCTCATGCCTGGCCAGCGAGGGAGGGGGCCGCGCATGCTGTTGAAGGCGGCGTCCTGCCACGGGACAGGAACTGGAAACCAGGGGAATCCGCAGCCTTCAGTGTGGCGGAGCCTCCACTGAAGTCCGTGTTCATCCGCGCTTCAAACTCCTCATTGCTGATGAACTCCAGCCGCCAGCACCAGGCGATCTGGCGCAGATCCCGTGAGAGCGGCTCGTCAAAGTTTTCGGGGGAGGAGTCAAAGTCGAACAAAGCCACCAGAGCGGCGGGGCCGCTGGAGTTCTGCTGGAAGCATTCGTTGATCCACTGTCGCACATTCGCTGGCAGGTGGCGGTCCCCATGCCCGGAAACGATGAGCAGGTCCGACCCCTCCCAGTCCTGGTATGCGGAGTGCCGCAGGTCGGTGCCGGCCAGGGTGGCATAGCTCCACGCACGGTGCCTGATGCGCATGCGACCGTCAAAGTGGTGGTGCAGCCATTCGACGGCTTCGCAGGCCTGGACGGCGCCGATGAAGTCTTCATAAATCGAGATCACATTCAGCACGCTGCTCAGGGGGCGCTGGACTGTGGAAACCATCCCGGACTGAGGAGATGAAAGAGACGGGGCGTGTTTCATACACACCCATTAAGGCTGAGGGGGGCTGTTTCCGGCAATGAGGCGTGGCCCCCGGCACGTCTCAGCCTGCGGCCTAGGTGGACTCATGCACTCCCGCAACACCGACCCGCTTCAGCCCTGCTCTCCGCACCAGCACACGGCCTGGCGCACGAGCTCGGTGTTGTTCTTCACGCCCAATTTGGTCTTGATGTTCACTCGGTGGGTGTCCACCGTCTTGGTGCTGAGGTGCAGCGCATCGGCGATCTCATGACTGTCCTTCCCCTGCCCGATGAGGCGGAAGACCTCAAACTCGCGGGTGGTCAGCGAGCTGATGATGGAACTGCTTTTTTTGGTGGCAGGTCGGGAGAGGGAGTCGAGGATCGTGGAGGACATCTGCTCGCTCACGGCCACTTTTCCCGCCATGACTCGATGCACGGCGGCCATGATTTTTTCCGGCCCCTCCATCTTCATCACATAGCCACGCCCGCCCGCGCGCAGTACACGCTCGGCAAAGAGGCCCTCCTCATGCATGGAGACCACCAGGACCGGCAGCTCCGGCATCATGGCATGAATGTCCTGCAGCAGCTCCAGGCCGCTTTTCCCGGGCAAATTGAGATCGAGGATGAGGAGGTCCGGCTTCTGACGGCTGACGCCTGTGATGGCCTCGGCGGCGGTTCCTGCCTCTCCGCAGACGGTGAATTTTTCGTCTCCCTCCATCATTCGGCGCACCCCGTCGCGAAACACGGGGTGGTCATCCACGATGAAAACTCGTTTACGGGTGGTTTCGGTCTTTTTCATTTCGTGCAGCGGGCGGTTTTGGGATGAATTTTGCAGGTCATGAGAGTGCCGCCGAGCGGCGCGTGGTCGATGCTCAGTTCAGCGCCGATGAGGCTGGCGCGATGCTGCATGATGCGCATGCCCATGCCACGGTTTGCCGGGAGGCTCTCCGGCAGTCCGCAGCCGTCGTCGCGCACGGTCAGCACGATGCGGCCCTCCCTCCGGGAGAGTGTGATGTCGATGCGAGTGGCTTGAGCATGCTTGGCCGCATTGGTCACCGCCTCCTGGCAGATGCGGAAGAGGTTCGTGGTGGTCGGCTGGTCCAGGCCCGTATCCCTGTTGATGCCGTGAAACCGGCAGAGCACGCCAAACATCAGCCGGGTGCGCGCCGCCAGATCCTTGAGGGCCGCCACCAGACCGCCAGTCTCCAGCGCCACGGGGTGCAGCCCCTGCGCCAAACTGCGAGTGAGGGTCAGCACCTGGCCGAGAATTTCAGATATTTTGGCGGCTTCGGCGGTCTCGGGGGCCTCACGCTTCTTCAGGCTGTCGTGCAGCACCTGGCTCATGCACCACAGGCCGGCCAGCTGCTGGCCCAGGTCATCATGCAGATCCTCGCCGATGGCGGCGCGCTCATTTTCGCTGATGTCGAGCACCTCCTTCTCCAGCGCCCTGCGGGCGGTGATGTCCCGAATGACCCCGGTGTAAATGTGCATGTGATCCACCTGGCTGACAGCGAGCTCGATGGGGAAAACGCTGCCGTCTTTGCGCCGTGCCAGTGCCTCACGCCCGATGCCGATGATCCTGGCTTTGCCGGTGCGATGGTAGTTCCTGAGGTAGCCGTCGTGCTCCTCGCGGTACGGGGAGGGCATGAGCATCTTCACATTCCGCCCGATCATCTCCACCTCCTTGTAGCCAAAGAGGCGTTCAGTGGCTGGATTGACTCCGATGATGATGCCGCGCTTGTCGATGGTGATGACGGCGTCCACCACCGTGTTGAGAATGGAACGCAGCTTTTCCTCGCGCTCGCGCAGCAGCGTCACCGAGCGCCGGTGCTCGGTGATGTCCTCCTTCATCGCCACAAAGTGGCGTATCTTCCCATCCGTGCCCATGATCGGCGCGATCACGGCATACTCCCAGAAGAGTTCGCCGCTTTTTCTGCGGTTGCAGAATTCACCCCGCCATTCCTTGCCGGCGGAGATCGTCTCCCACATCGCCTTGTAAAAGGACGGCGGCTGCTCCCCGGACTTGAGCAGGCGCGGATTCTTCCCAAGCACCTCGGTGGAGGTGTAGCCGGTGACGCTGGTGAACTTCGGGTTCACATACTCAATGCCGCCCTCCGGAGAAGTGATGACCACCATGGCCGGACTCTGCTCCACTGCATGGGAGAGCGTCTGCAGCTCAGACAGGGCGGCATGGAGTTTGGACTGAGTCTCCTTGAGCGTGGTGATGTCCACCAGCATGCTGAGTGCACCGACGGTGCGTCTGCTGGCATCGTGCAAAGGGTCGGGAAAGCAAAGCACGTGGGAGCGGCTGCCGTCCGCACGCTCCACGATGCGCTCCATGCCGCGCAGGGGCTCGCCGCTGCGCACGGCCTCCACAATCGCGAGCTGAGAGCGCTTCATCGGCCTTCCCTCGGCGTCCAGAATCCGGTGAGAGGCGTCCCAGCGGTCCTTTGTGGTCGGCTCGCGCCCCCAAAGCTTCACCGCTTCCGCATTGTAAAGCGTGATGCGCCCGCTGGCGTCGCAGATGTAAACCGCCGCAGGCAACGAATGAACGAGCTGCCGGTAGCGCTCCTCGCTCGCATGCAGTGCTGCCTCGACCATCTTGCGCGAAGTGATGTCGCGCGAAACGAGCAGGAGCTTGGCCACGCGGCCGCTGGCGTCGCGGATGGGCGTGCAGCGGCCTTCGAGCCAGATCCACTCCCCCGGCTTTTTTTTGAGGAAGCGATATTCGATGGCGGTGCTCTTTCCGGCAAGATTTGCCGCGCGCGCGTTCCGGATGGTTTCCGCATCATCGGGGTGCATCCAGGTGCGCCCTCCCTGGCTGTGCAGTGCGGCCAGCGTGACACCCAGCTTTCGTTCGTAGGAGGGGCTCAGATAGAGCACGTTTCCCTCCGCATCGCTCAAGGCCACAAAGTCGTCGGTGTGCTCCGCCAGCAGCCGATAGCGCTCGGCGCTCTCGCGCAGTGCTTTCTCGGCCAGCTTTCTTGCGGTGATGTCTTCGTGCGCCACTACGACACGTGGCGCGCCGCAGCCAATAAACCGGGTCACCCGCGCGATGAACCATTGCTCGATCCCGGGCGAATGGCACGGATACTCGAAGCTGTAGTCGCGTTTTTTGCCAGCCAGGACGGCGCGCATCCCTTTGAGAAACTCCCCTGCTTCAGCGGCCCCATTGCGCACGGCCAGCTCGCACACGGCAAAATAGCTGGCGCCTTCGTTCACTTGTTCGGGTCTGGTGGCGTGCTGCCGGGCAAAGAGACGCCATTGTTCGTTCACCATGAGGATGTCCCCTTTCGCATCCACAACGGCAATTTGCGCAGACAGGGAATTCAGGATCGCCTCCAACGATCCACGACTCTCTCGCAAGGCCTGCTCCACGCCGCAGCGCTCGATGAAATCAGCCGCCTGCCGTATGTATAAGTCGAGACTCTGAAGATCGATTTCGTCTGGGCGATGAGGCGCACGGAAGTGTGTCGAAATCATGCCCAGCGGCCTGCCATCGCGGGCCATGAGCGGCGTGGACTGCACCGCACGGTAGCCTGCGGAACGGGCGATCTTCCGGTGCGGCGCATAGGCTGCATCTTTCTCCACATCCTCAATGATGATGCGCTGCCCGCCGCGCAACGCACGCCCGCAGGCCGCGTTGTCCTTAGTGGAGACTTCGCGAAAGTGATCGAGAAAGCTGCGTTTGAATCCACGATGCACGGCGATGCGAAGGACGCGGTCTTTGGGGTCAAAGAGCTGGATGTTTCCAAAGTCCGCGCCGAGCAGTTCAATCGTGGCCGACAGCATCTCGCCGAGCCCCGAATGCAGGTCCTGCGTCTGCCAGAGCTGCGCGCTCGCCCGGTTGAGCCGCTTCAGCGCGTTGGTCATCGTCGCCTGTGCGCGGAGTGAAGGCTTCGCCGCATGGGGGCTGCGAACCGCTGTCCGAGGTTTCGCCTGGCTTCGCGTTTTATTCTTTTTCATGGTGGTGCCAGATGATTAACAGCCGGTGACCGAGGCCGAGGTGTTTTGGAAACAATTGCTCATACGGGTTCAGTGTGGCTGGTCTTAAAAGCGCCAGGGAAAGCGTGTTCTGTCAGATCTCTGAAAAGGGGCGTGGCGGCTATTTCATGCGTGACTTCAGCCGGATGGTTTCTCCCGCCACCATGAAGCGGCCGTGCCCGCGATGATGAAGGGTGCGGGGATCTTTCACCCCAGGGTCGATCCATGCCTGGACGATCTGCAGGATGAAAAGGCAGTACTTTGAAACCATGCGCGTGTCCACCACCCGGCACTCCAGGCTGGCGTAGCACTCGGCGATGAGCGGCGCGTCCACCTTGCTGGCGGGCTGGGGCGTAAGGCCGAAACGCTGAAATTTGTCCATCCTCTTGCCCGTGCTGTTGCCACACTGCACGACCTTTTCCGCGAGCTCAACGGTGGGGATGTTGAGCACGCAGCTTTTGGAGGCCTTCAGCAGGGAGAAGGAGCGGCTGCCATTGCTGACGATGCAGGCGACCAGCGGCGGTTCAAAGTCCACCATCATGTGCCAGGACATGGTCATGATGTTGCGCCGTCCCTTGTGCGCGGTAGTGAGCAGGACGACCGGGCCGGGTTCGAGCAGGCCGTAAACCTTGGAAAGAGGAAGTGATTTGCGCGTTTTTTTCATGGAGTCAGGATCGTGGGTGTTTCCAGTCCTGCGGCGGCACCAGCCGCACTTCTGCTGGCCAGTGCGCGCCCTGCAGAATCCAGTCATGCACGAGTTTCACCTCCTCGAGTTCCACCCCTTCCGGCGTCGGCGGCATGGCCACGGGACTCTCATGCCCGAGCTTGAGCACCCTGTAGAGCAGGCTCTGATGCGGTGCGCCCGGGATGATCACCCGCCCGCTGCGCCCGCCTTTCATGGCCAGCGCCTTTGTCTCCAGGTTCAGACCCGCGCACAAATAGCGCCGGTGGTGGCACTCCAGGCAGCGGGACTCCAGCAGTGGCTTCACCTCGCTGAGGAAATCCACCGCCTCATCAGGCGGCAGTCCCGGCTGCAGCTGTGTGCAGGCCACCAGGCTGAGGAGGCCGAGAATGACTGCTGGCATGCTGGCTTTCATGGAACGGAATGAGTGACTTAAATTGGGTGTCAATTTCATCAATACCATCACTGCCCCACTTGGCGCTGCGGACACTGTCATCTTCAGCGCGGCTTTTGCGCGGGTGTTCAGGTGCTTTCATGCGGAAGGCTCTGCCAGCGGGACCGCTGGCACGATCAGCAAGGAGCAGGGCAGCCGGGCCAGCAGGCGCTCGGCCGTGGAGCCCAGGAGGACGTAGCGGAGATTGGTGCGCCCCTTGCTGCCGATGACGATAAGGTCTGCGCCACTTTCAGAGGCGTGCTCCTGAATGCCAGGGGCGTAGGACATGGACTCCCGCAGCACCTCGCTATGTGCGACGCCTTGCGCATCTGCCTGCACAAACTCGTGCAGTTTGCGGCGAAGATTTCCGATGAGCTCCGTGCGCTCCTCGCTGGTAAACACGAGCGCGGGGATGGTATCCTCGGTGAACATGCCGTGGCGTGGAGTGACCACCCAGGGCTCGCGCCAGACATGCAGAAAGTCCACGTGGGAGCCATCCTGGGCCGCCACGCAATGAGCCTGCCGCACCACGTCACGCGCGGTGTCGGAGAAATCGACACATGCCACGATTTTCTGAAACGCCTGCGGATGATCGGCCCGGACCAGCAGGACCGGGATCTGCGCCTTGCGCGCCAGCTTGGTGGAGACGGAGCCTGCGCCAGATGAGGCCCCGCCTTTTCCCATGATGCCTGCCACCAGCAGGCTGGCATGCAATGACGTGGTGTGTCCGAGTATCTCGTGCAGGGGATTTCCGACGGCGATGGTGGTCTCGTACTCGGCGGGCAGCATGGTGCCGTGCATCCAGCGTGTGAGCGCGGTCGCCGCCCCCTCCACGGCGGTGCGCTCATGCTGCTCAAAGCTCTCCGCCCGCATGCCGGCCAGGGTGTTGATGGCCTCTGAGTCCACCACATGCAGCACGTGCAGCCTGGCGCCACCGAGGGTGGCCATGCGCGCCGCCTGCACAAGGGCCGCGTGTGATCCGGTGGAAAAATCCACCGCCACGAGAATGGTCTTGAGAGTGTTGTTCATCGGTTTCCGTCTGATCCTAGCCTGTGGGCTGCGGGCGGGGCTGCGGCAATCGGCGGATGCCTGTGCCCGATCTCAGCCAATGGCTGAGAGGTGGAGGGTACACCGGCTCATGGCATGCCATGGAGGGGGCGGCTTAAGATCAGGCACAGCCCATGAGAGGGGCCCCATGTGCTCCTGAACTCCGGGCCGCCAACCATCAGACACACCACCATGAAAACCAGCACTCTCCTCGCGATTCTCTCCCTTGCCGCCCTGACGGGCTGCCATAAGCAGCCGCAGCCTGAAGCCCCGGCTCCCCACAAGGAAGCTGCCGCCCCGGCCCCAACGCCCAAACCCGTCTCCACGCCGCCCCCGGCTCCATCACCCAAACCCGTCTCCACGCCGCCCCCGGCTCCATCACCCAAACCTGTCTCCACGCCAGCGCCGGCACCCGTTGCTCCGCCCACGCCAGTTCCTGCGCCCACACCGACGCCTTCAAAATAATCTCCGTCTCATCTCTCCCATCCTATGAAAACAAAACCCATTCCTGCTGAAGCGCCCGCCACTGGGGGCACCCCGCTGCCGCGGCAGCTCGGCGCCAACCACAGTGACGCCGCCAAACGACCGCGCAAACACCACAACAACTTCAAGCAGTCCACGGACCTGCGGGAAGATCGCGGCATCCGCCAGCTCAAAGCAGGCCCCAAAGCGCAGTCCAACCGTGGCGGGCGCTGACGCCCTGCGGAGCTACGCTGCCGGCTCGAAAGGCAGCACGTTTCCATGAAGGCCATGCTCCTTGAGTCTCCCGGCAGGCCGCTGGTGCTGAGGGACATCGAAATCCCCTGCCCCGGGCCTGGCCAGATCTTGGTGCGCGTGCGAGCCTGCGCCGTCTGCCGCACGGACCTGCATGTGATCGATGGCGAGCTGGATCATCCAAAGCTGCCGCTCGTCCCCGGACATGAGATCGTGGGCACGGTGGAGGAACTGGGAGAGGGCGTGCAGGGCTTCCAGCCAGGCGTGCGCGTGGGCATTCCATGGCTGGGCTGGACATGCGGCACCTGCGCCATGTGCCTGAGCGGACGCGAAAACCTGTGCTCCGAGGCCAGGTTCACCGGCTACACGATCGATGGCGGCTATGCGGAGCACACCGTGGCAGATGCTCGCTTCTGCTTTCCGCTGCCTGCGGGCATGGACGATGTGGCGGCCGCGCCGCTGCTGTGTGCGGGGCTGATCGGCTACCGCTGCCTGATGAAAACCGGAGACGCCAGGAGGCTCGGTCTCTACGGATTTGGCGCGGCGGCGCACATCGTCATCCAGCTGGCACGGCATCAGGGGCGGGAGGTCTTCGCCTTCACGCGCACAGGAGATGTGGCTGCGCAGGATTTTGCACGACGTCTCGGGGCGGTGTGGGCCGGGGCGTCTGAGGAAGCACCGCCTGAAAAGCTCGACGCAGCCATCATCTTCGCCCCTGCGGGGGAGCTGGTGCCTCGCGCGCTGCGTTGTCTGGAAAAAGGCGGTGTCGTGGTATGTGGTGGTATTCACATGAGCGACATCCCGTCCTTTCCGTATGCGGATCTCTGGCAGGAGCGCTCCATCTGCTCCGTGGCCAATCTCACCCGGCGTGACGGTCGTGAATTCCTGGCGCTTGCGCCCACGGTGCCTGTGATCACAGAGACCCAGGTCTTTCCACTGGAGGCTGCGAACGAGGCGCTGGCCTGCCTGCGGGAGGGGCGGCTGGCAGGCGCGGCAGTGCTCGTGCCGGGGTGATGTCAGCCACCGGCCAGCCTGCGCATTTCCTTCCTCAGCCGCCTTTGCAGCCGCCGCCTGGGCAGGTGCAGCGCCCTGGCTGCGATGGCAAACAGCCGGGCCTTTTTGCGATGCATTTCCTTTGCGATGGCCCTCTGCCATGATGCTGCCGCTGCGTCGGACAAATGAGCTTCCAGCATCTGGAGATCGTTCACCTGCCCCAGAAGGCGGCCGAGCTTGCGTGCGGCTCGCACATTCTTTCTTGTCTGCGGCAGGCGGCCGAGAGCGAGACTGAGGAAGTACCAGTGCTTCACCTGCTTGCGCCAGCGGTGCAGATGTTTGGCATCATCTCCGGCGGCGCACTTTTTCCAGTGTCGCCGGCAGCCATGCTGGCAGCAGACATAGCCAGCCAGGACATCCTGTGGCGTCAGGTCTTCCAGACGCAGTGCTCCCACGGCCCGAAGCAGCCGGAGTGTGCGTCCCCGCGCAATGGCCAGCGCCTTTGCCGCCGCCGCGGCGGTGTCCCGCCCGGAGGCGGCCGGCAGCCTCAGCGGCGACAGGCCGTGCCTGCGCCTCATGGCTGCGACCAGCTTTTGCAGCACCTCAAAATCGCGCCTGCCAGCAAAGGCATTTTTGATCTGCCGTATCAGCGTGCGCAGGCGCTGCATCTTCGCCTGCGGAATCATGTCCCGGATGAGGAACAGCAGGGCGCGCAGCTTCTTCATGCGCAGCCTCAGGGCGTGGACAGCCTGCGCCGGATTGAGGGAGATGCGCCGGAGATCGGCCTCTGCATGCAGACAGAGAGCCGTCATGAGGCGGACAATCCTGGGGCCGGGTGTCGTGCCATGGGCCGGATGCTGCTGGCAGGCTTTCATAAGCGGTCTCCTCCATGCGGCGGCCATCAGCCAATGCGGGCGTTTCTCTCTGCCAGGAACACAAGCAGCCGGGAGAGCGTGGCGGAAACGCTGTCGTGTGTGGTGATGCGCAGGCAGCAGGAGTCTGGCAGCTCCTCCGGCGGCTCGAAATGGTCGTTGATTTGTGCATGATCCTCCTCACGCGCATCGGAGACCACATGGCTCCCGTCGCGCTCATGCAACCGGTGCAGCGTGGTGGTCTCGTCTGCCTCGGCCACCACCCAGACGCAAGGCAGCCCCTGCCGCGCCAGATGCACGCGCAGGGCCTCACGGTGGGCACGACTGGAAAAGGTGGCGTCGAGGATGATGCCACCCTCAGCAGCAGCCTCTGCGGCTCCGGCAAGCAAGCTCTCATAAACGCGCTGCGTCATCTCCGCAGAGTACAGCACGGCGCGCTCTGCCGCTGTGCCGCGCTGATGCAGCGCGACGCCGGCCAGCGTCTTGCGCACCCGGTCTGAGGAGATGACGCGCCAGCCGGTCTCATGCCCCAGCGCCTCCGCCAGTGCGGACTTTCCCGAGGCCACGCGGCCCATTACCACAAACACGCAGGGCATGGAGCCCGCGATGGCGTAGCGCAGCGCCAGCCTGAAATAGCGCCGCGCCAGCTCCAGGCTGGCAGCGCGCTCCTCCGTGCCCACGGTCTCTCCGGCGCTGTGAAGACACTCCACCTTGCCGCGCACGCAGGCGCGATAGCACTGGTAGAAGTCCAGCAGGCGCGGCAGCTTCTCATCCTCCAGCAGCGCTGCGAACCGCGCCGCCACATGCCGTGCCAGATCGTGGCGTCCATGGAAGTCGAGGTCCATGGTCAGAAACGCGATGTCACATGCCACGTCGATGTGGCGGAAGGCATCATTGAACTCAATGCAGTCATAGATCTGCACTGTATCCGCCGAGATATACACGTGCTCGGTGTGCAAGTCTCCGTGGCAGTCGCGGATCCAACCCTGCGCGCCTCGCGAGTCGAGAAGCTCACGGTGCTGCTGCTCAAAGACCTGTGTGTAGCGCTCGATGGCCGCCAGGGCTGGTGCAGACACACCGCACCCCGCCGGGCCGCGCATGGCCTCAAAGTTTCCACGCAGCGAGGCCTCCATCTCCCGTGCGGCAGCCGCCAGCTCAGCTGCGTGCAGAGGGCCCTGCTCAAGGTAGAAACCACCCAGCAGCTGCACCACGCGGTCCATCATCTCCGGTGACACCTCCCCGCGCCGCAGACGTTCATGCAGAAAGCCGAAGGCGTCCAGCTCGCGCATTTTCACCGTCCACTCCAGGGTCCTGCCTTCGCCGCCGAGCTGCAGCCCTGCGGCAGTCTCCGCCACGGGCTGCACATCGAGGTAAACGTCTGCAGCCAAGCGGCGGTTCAGCAGCAGCTCCCGCTGGCAGTCCGCGTGCCTCTTTTCCAGGGAGGTGAAATCAAGAAAGCCGAAGTCCACCGGCTTCTTGATCTTGTAAACAAACGGCGGCGCGATGAAGACCCATGAAGCATGTGTCTGCACCATCCGCACAGCCTCAGGCCGGTGCGGATAAGACGTGCGCGCAGCCAGAAAGGTGAGCACGCGCTGCGTTTCCGGCGGGATCATGGAGACACAAAAATGCGCGGGGCGATGTTTGCAAACACATGGGGGTCGGCGGCAAAGGTTTCCCCTCGAAAATGACAGGCCTGGCACAGCCGTGAGCAGCCGATGGCAACTCGACCCTGAACCTCAAAGGCTCCTACTGCCGGCCAGGCGCTGCCAAATGTCGTCTCAGCGCGCCGCTTTGCCCGCCCTAGGTTTCGGCTGGCGTCTGGCCTTGCCGTTGGGAGCGGCGGCAGCGCTGCGTTTCGGAGTGGCGGATCCGGCAGACTTGGTGGCCTTCGCTACCGGTGCTTTGGGAACGGCAAGACGGCTTTCGGCAGTGGTCCAGAAGAAGACATCCTGCCCTGGTGGACGCCCGGCATCTTCCCACAGGCAGTAGGCCAGAGTGCGGATCGTCTCGTGATCAGGCGACGACAGGGATTCAGTTTTTGGGGTTCGATGCATGGCGTGTTGGTTTGAAAAATGAAACAAGGCGGGTCATTCATTGATGCCCCAGCGGTTCGGGCGGCAGAGACTCCTGCCCCCGGGGGGGCATTCACCAGAGGCCCACTTTGCCGCTTCCTGCGTGTGCAGTGCGAGGCCGTGCCCGATGCCGCCGCCTAGATTTTGTTTGTATTCAAACGAGGCCTCGAGGGCTTCGCGCATGGGGCTTTCACCATGGATAGCCATGCTGAAAAAGGTGAAGCCGGAATCGATGGCAGATGAGAGTGGTTGGGTCTGGATCATGACTGCATCGTGCCAAAACGAGGCATGGCGGCAATGAGCCTGCTGTCGCAGCGCCTTTCAGCCATTTCCTGAGATGTCTTCAGCATGCGGTTGAAAGCCGGAAATGACCGCCTGCGCTGCTACAGGGTGGGCAATCTGGCCGCCAGCACCCGATGGGAAGGCTCGACGCTGCAGCAGCCAGCCCCGTCCGGAAAGCAGAAGCCCTTTTCCTGAATGGAGGTGCAGTTGAAGTCCACCAGGTGGTCCAGCCCCGTGTAGAGCTGCCCGGCAAACAGACGGGTGTAAAAATCTGCGCGTGTGCCGGGCTCGTAGTCACTCCAATTGATGCCCCAGCCGTAGGAGGGCGTTTCAAATTTGGAGCGGATCAGCCCCGCGATGTGCCGCGGGTGCCAGCCCAGCGCGGTGAACACCCGCGTGATCAGCTGCATCCCGGCGGGCTTGAGCAGCAGGTCATTGGGCCACTCCAGCAGATGTCTGGCGCAGTGCGGCAGCGCATCCAGCGGTGTCTGCTGGTAGGTCCGCGGCCACCACTCTCTGGGGTCATGGCGCTCTGAGTAGTAGAACTCATGGAAGAGCCTGAGCCGGGAGCTGAGGTAGTGCTCCATGAGCCGGGCGGTGCCATCCTCCTCCAGCGGAATGCGTGCGCAGGCGCGCTCGGCCAGCTCGCACACCTCCTCCGGCACCTGACGCACCTTGATGGCCTGTCGGAAGTCCATCTCGTGCATGGGAATGGAGTAAAAATGCGGCACCTCATTCTCCAGCTGCGCAGAGCTGCCGCCTCGTGCCACCCAGGGCTTCAGGTAGTGCGAGAAGGGCATGCGGATCATGCGCGTCTGCAGTGGATCGCCGTATTCGGAGATGTCGATGGAAAGGATTTCCCTGCGGCCCGTCTGGCCCGGCCCCACATGCACGGCGGTGATCTCGACTGGCAGAAGGCTTGCACCTGCGGCCCGCTCTTTGACCTGATGGGCGAGATGCTCGACCAGCAGTCCGACCGCAAAAAAAGCGTTCTGAGCCTCGGTGTCGATGCGGCCGGCCAGCAGGGCTGGCATTCGCTGCATGCACTCGGCGGCCATTTCCCTCGCCGGGGCGAGCGCAAGGAGTCGCTGCGCCACTGCGGACGTGCGCCGGATGCGCCACACGAAGTGATGCCCCTGGCCGGTGACAAGATGAAACGGACGGATGCCGTGCTCCAGCAGCACCGCCTCGATGGCCCGCACCAGCGGCTCCTGAAGCTCAAAAGCCCGCCAGGGATCGGTAAAGGCCTCCGTGGGCGCATCAAAATTCACATACTCCACATCGAGGTGCAGCAGGTACGATGCGGAGTCCGCCAGGGAGCGCGCCACGTCCAGATCGCGATCCAGGCAGCACCCCAGCTCCACGGGCAGATGGAGCTCGCGCACGTCAAACTGCACGCCATCAGAATGCGTGAGGTAGGCGGCGGTGGCGTGCTGCAGATCCCCGCCACCAAGAAACTCAGTGAGCCGCTGACGGACCGCAGGACTGTCGTACGTGGTTTTCAAGGCTGGAAAGGCTTGACGCCCCAAGATGGGATGGCGGCTGCTTGCTCCTGCGGCAACAGGCAGAAGCCCCGGGCAGATCTCAGCCAGCCGCTGAGAAAACAGCCGGCAGAAGACGGCCTAACAAGAGGTCGAAGGCTGGTCATGAACCTCCTCCCTGACCTGAGACTCAAGCAGCCGCAGATAGTCGCGGGCTCGCACCGCCCGGTCCAGCACCGCCGCGACGGGCTCGTCCGTAGAGCCGGAAAGCTCCAGCACCAGCGGGCCTGAAAACTGCCGCCGATGCAGCTCCCGCATGAACCAGAGCCAGTCAATGCCGCCTGCACCGGGAGGCAGGTGCGCATCCCAGTCGCCGTGGTTGTCATTCACATGCACCATGCACAAATGCCCGGAGAGTTTTTGGATCACCATGTCCAGCTCCCGCGCCAGATGAGCATGCCCGGTGTCCAGGCAGGCGCCAACCTCGCAGGTCTTGATCTCCCCAAGGAGGTAGAGCATGTCCCGCACATGGCCGAACATCAGATGCGCCAGCATGTTTTCCAGCAGCAGGTGCACGCCCAGCTCGCAGCAGCGCCGGGCCACACGGTTCAGCGAGGCGGCGGCATGATGCATCCGGGTCAGAAACTCCTCCTGATGCGGCCGGCCCTCCCGCTCGGGCCCCGGATGCAGCACCACATGGCGTGCCTGCAGCCGCGCTGCCGCCTCGCACGCCCTAAGGAGATCCTGCACGGAGGACTCCCGCACCTCATCGTCCAGGGAGGTGATGTCGATGTGCGCTGCAAACGGGGCATGCATGGACACCGCGCCCAGCTCCAGCCTGTGCATCTCTGCCGCCGCCAGCCGGATCTGCTCGGTATCATGATAGTCCAGGTGCTGTGGCGAGGAGCAGACCTCGATCTCGGCAAAGCCCGCATCGCGCACCGCCTTCAAAACATCAAAGATCCTGCGCCTGTAAAAGCAGCCGGTGGACAGGGCAATGGACCGGGCATTCATGGTTGCGCACAGCACTAAGCCCCGGACAAAGACGTTTTCCAACCACATGCTGTGATTTTTGCGGCCCGGGTTGCCCCCCATGCTCCTCCTGCTGCCCGGAATCGCCAAACTGCGGGGGGGGCTTTGGGGCACGCCCGGTTATTCAGAAGGAGACATGGCCGCTCGTATCACGTTCATGGCAAGATGGAGACAAGGAAAAAGCACACGAAAGTCTGCCGGGGTGAAGTTTGCAAGCAATGTGCTCAGGTTCATCGATGAACTGTCGCGCGAGCAGGAGCGCACCTCACACGCTCAATCCTATAGTCCTGCGTTCCACCGACTTGGAGCGTGCGCGGAGTTTTTACGAATGCCTGGGTCTGCACTTCATCCAGCACCGGCATGGCAGCGGGCCGGAGCATTTGTCCGCTGAGCTGGGCGGCTGCGTCTTCGAGCTTTATCCGCAATCGGCGGATGGTGCTTCTACTTGTACCACTCGCATTGGCTTCCGCGTGCCATCGCTTGATGCCGTGATCGAAGCTCTTGGCGACTTCCCAGCCTCAGTCATCACTCCTCCCCAAGAGTCACCCTGGGGTCGCCGGGCGGTTGTGATGGATCCGGATGGGCATCGGGTGGAGCTGGTGGAGGCTTGAGATCAGGGCATACGCTTCTGCGCTTGCTCTGGCACCGAGTACCACTAAAGTGACACTCCATGCGAACGGAACTTGTCACAACCCTGAAGCGCAATGCCACCGAGATCATCGCCGGTCTCGATTCTGAGCAAGATCCGGTGCTCATCACCCAGCACGGCAAACCGGCAGCGTATCTGATGGCCGTCGAGACATTCGACACACTTACCCGACGGCTTGGCCTTCTGGAAGGCATTGCGCGCGGCGAGCGTGCCGTTGAAGAAGGGCGGGTTGTCACTCATGCCGAAGCCAAGAAACGCATGTCGCGATGGCTCAAATAATCTGGACCGAGCCAGCTCTCAGCGACCTCGACGCCATTGCCGATTACATCGCCCTGGATGATCCGCATGCGGCGCGCAATCTGGTTCGAAAAGTTTTTGCGCATGTCGAGCAGCTTGAGAAACACCCGGAGAGTGGCTCCCGCCCGCCGGAGATGAGGCGGTCACGCTACCGCCAGATTGTCGAGCCTCCGTGCCGTGTTTTTTACCGGCATGATGGCAAACAAGTTTTCATCCTCCACGTCATGCGTGGCGAGATGCTCTTCCGCAAGACGACGCTTGTGAAGCGTGATCGCGACACCAGCCGGGAATAGAACATCATTTGGCACAGCTTTGCAACAGGCTCCTCCCAGGAGCTATTGCAGAGCTTGGCGGTTGTGGTGGATCCGGATGGGCATTGTGTGGAGTTGGTGGAGAATACGGATCGAGATTGACTCCTAGCGGCCCACAGGTTCATCGTGCCGCTACATCATTCACGGATTTGAAGCTGCATCTCATAGACTCTGACGAGGAGGTCGCCACGGCATTGCGCGATGCATTCTGCCGGTTTGCGGATGTGGAAGTGCGCCAAGGAAACATCCTCAGCAGCGCTGAACAATGCATTGTCTCCCCGGCCAACAGCTTTGGATTCATGGACGGCGGCTTTGACCACGAGCTCTATTCATTTTTCGGTCCTTCCATCCAGGTCCGGGTGCAGGAAGCCATCCAGCGGCGACCTGAAGGCCACCTGCCTGTGGGTGCCAGCCTGGTCATTCACACCGGGCATGAACGGATTCCATTTTTGATCATCGCGCCAACGGTCACACTTCCTGAACAAGTCGAGCCATCCAATGCCTACCGTGCCATGCGCGCGATGCTGAGGACTGCACAAGCGGCACACACGTCTTTCTCTCATGTCTACTGCCCTGGCCTGACCACCGGAGTTGGCGGCGTTGCTCCTGCTGAAGCAGCCGAACAAATGGCTCGAGCTTATAGAGATTTTTCATGAGCCACAAAATCTTGCCGGCGACCTCACCTACCCCCAGTGTGTGAGCCTGAAGCCCCCTACAAATCTCATGCCCACCATTGAACTCGTATCGATCGGCTGCATCCAACCGCCGGATTTACCGTCATACCGCAGCTTCACCTATTGCACTGAGACCGAGTTGCAAAGTCATCGCGGTCTTTTCCAGCAGGTTTTTGACGGCTTGAAGGGTGTTATTGCCCATCTTGCCAACAAGGAACTTGAGCATACCAAAGCTGGTTGCTGGTTTGCCGGAGACCTGATCAACTGGAACGAAACCGGAGATGATGCAAAAGGCGAAACTAGCACGCTGATTTTCCAGTCAGACGCCCTGCTTGACATCCGCGACCTAATGCAACGCCTGCTGGCTGCCTCACCACAAAAACGCATCATCTTTTCGACAGACTATCAGTTTGGAGGAAACCGACGTGAACGCGGTAATATATCTCTTTCTCAACTCTTCGAGCTTCATGCCAACCGTGAACTGCATTTTAATCATTTGTGGCATGTTCATCCTGACTCGTAATCGCCACTCGAAACTCACACCTTCGTCAGCTGCCTTCTCAGGCTCAGCTCCACGGCGGCGATGATGAGTGAGAGGGTGAAGAGGATGACGATGCTGTTGATCCAGAGGGTGTTGTATTTGGTGCCGAGGTAGGTTTTGCGGGTGCCGAAGAAGACGTTGGGGCTGGCTTTGCGGCGGTAGTCTTCGCGCTCCATCTCGGCCTTGGTGACGAGGTCGAGGACCTTGCGGTTCACGTAGATTTCCTCGGCGCTGACGCCGTCGTTTTGCTCGAGCATGCGGTCGAGCATGGGGGGCTCGATGCGGCCGCTGAGGACGGCGTCGCGGATGGAGCCGAGGCGTTTGGAGATCTCCCGTGGGCTCTCGGCGTAGAGGCCGGAGACGACGGCGAGGGACTGCTTGGTGAGCTCCAGCTCATGGCGCTGGCGGTCGCTCATGTCGGCACCGGAGGGCGGCAGCAGGGACTGGATGCGCTCGTCGAGGAAGTCCTGGTTGCGCGTGAGGGGGTTGAGCTTGGACTGGGAGATGACCATGCCCTCGTAGGACCAGCGCAGAGGCATGAACTGGCAGATGAAGGGCACCTTGAGCTTGCTGGCGTTGTCCTCGTCGTTGCCGGATTTCTTGAGCCACTTGCCCACGGAGTACACGAGGTCGAGGTTCTTGTTCATCTCCTCATATTTGATGAGGGCGCCACCGAGGATGATCTGCGGAATGAGGATGAGCGGGATGGCGTTCACCGCCGTGCGGTTGTCACTGACGATGCTGGAGATGAAGAGGCCGAGGCAGCCGCCGGTGAGGGCGGTGAGGAACATCCACCAGAGATGGATGAAGAACATGTCCCGGATCTCCAGCACCGAGTTGCCAATGAGCAGGTAGATGACGCACTGGATGAGCGCAAAGGTGGAGAGGGAGATGATCTTGCCGCAGAGGTAGTAGAAGGTGCGCAGGTTGTGATTGCGCTCGCGGCTGAGGGTATGGCGGTCGCGGATGATCTCGTCGGCGCTGTTGGTGAGGCCGAGGAACATGGCCACCACGAGGCTCATGAAGAGGTAGGTGGGGATGTGGAAGGCGGTGGCAAAGGTGTAGTGCTCCTCCTCGGAGTACTTGAGCACATTGGAGATGAGCCAGGCGAGCAGCGGGGCCTCCAGCAGGGTGGTGAGGAGGTTGGTGCGGTTGCGCAGCTTGCTGAGGAAGGCGCGCTTGAGCAGGGTGTAGAAAAGGATGCTCTCCTCGCGGAAGGTGTGCTTGGGGGGCTTGGGCGTGTTGCGCAGGCGGCTGGCGCTGTGGCTTTCGTCCCGCTTGGGCCGGGCGATGAGGCTGGTGCTGCCGGGGGCGGCCTTTTGCCGCGCCATGCTCTCCATGATGAGGTGGCGCTGGTAGGAGTCCCGCCAGAAATTGGGCGGGAAGCGGCGCGCTGCGACGAGGTGGCCATCTGCACTGCGCTCGTGGATGATGTCTCCGCTGATGTCTCGCAGCGGTGTCTCCAGCACGTCAAAGACGAAGTCCGGGGTCAGATTGGCCGGGGGGTGGGCTCCGGCCTCGCCGGTCTGGCCGGTCTCGGTGTGATAGACACTCCAGAAGTATTCGATCATGCCCTGCGGGGTGCCGAAGTAGGCGATCTTGCCGCCTTTGTCCAAAAGCAGCGCCTTGTCGAACATCTGCAAAAGACGCGAGCTGGGCTGGTGGATGGAGGTGATGACGATCTTGTTGCGAGCGAGGCTGCGGATGATCTCCAGCACGTGCTCGCTGTCTTTGGAGGAGAGGCCGGAGGTGGGCTCGTCAAAGAGGTAGACGTCGGAGATGCCGATCATGTCCAGCCCGGCATTGAGGCGCTTGCGCTCGCCACCGCTGAGGAATTTCTGCTGGGGCGTGCCGGCCAGGCGGTCGCGGAGGTCGGCAAGGCCGAGTTCCGCGAGCTTGGCGTCCACGCGTTTGCGGCGCTCCTCGGTCTTGAGGTGGGGGCAGCGCACGGCCACGGAGAAGTCCAGGTTTTCCTGCACCTTGAGCAGAGGGTCAAAGGCATCCTCCTGCGGGATGTAGGCGATGTAGGGCGTGAGGTTGTGGAGATTGTCGTAGAGCGCGAGGCCGTTCATCAGCACCTCGCCGCCTTTGGGTTTGAGCTGGCCGCCGAGAATGCGCAGGAGCGTGCTCTTGCCGCAGCCGCTGGGGCCCATGACGCAGATCATCTCCCCACGGCGGGCGAGGAAGCTGACGCCGTCCTGCGCAGTGTCGCGCGCGTCAAAGCGGTGGCTGAGCTCGCGCACCTCGAGCTGGCGCACGGTGTTGCGCTCCTCCTCGATGATGCGGTCGGCAAAATGGCAGCGCAGGTACTGGCCCTCGCCGAGGGTGATGGTGTCGCCGTCATTGAGAGTGATGCGGTCGCGCACCGGAATGGCACCGATGTAGAGCGGGCGGGAGGAGCGCAGGACCTCGAGCACGCCGGTCTTTTGCGCGTAGTTGCACTCGATGCGCAGGAGGATCTCGCCATCGGTGTCTTCGGAGAGGAGGATGTCGCCTTCATCCAGCAGCTCGGGCTTGTTGGAGACGAGGTAGGTGTTTCGGCTGCCCTCCAGGCGGAACTGGCCGCCAAACTCCTGCGCACGCACGCGGAGATCCCGCAGGGCTATTTCCACTTCGCCATGCGCGATGATGCTGTCCTCGATGCTGGCCTCCACGACGGTGCCGCTGGTGAGCAGCACGCCATTGAGCGTGGCCTTGGTGGTGCGCAGGGCCTCCACGGTGACGCCGAGGCCGAAGCTCAGGCGGAGATTGGTCCCGCGTGTGCGCTGCGGGGCGATTTCCGCGCTGCCGCTCTCCGTGAGCGTGAGATAGATCTGCGTGCCGGAGAGGGTCTTCTTGGCGTTGAAGTAGGTGATGAGGTCATTGTAGTCCAGCGTCACGTCCTCCAGCACCACGCGCTCTCCGGGGTAGAGGCGGGAAAACTCCCCGGGCGGCTGCATGCGGCTGCGCACCAGGATGGAGATATTGCCGGTGTTTTTGAGCAGCACGAGATTCTGAAAGCGGAAGGCCACCACGGAGCAGTCGTCCGAGAGCGAGCGCAGGAGCACGTCGCAGTTTTTGGTGGCGCCCACGCGCAGGGTGTCCAGAGGCTGGCCGCCTTTGCTGGAGAAGCCCTCCTCGGGGGGCTTGTCGCCAGCATTGAGCTGATAGACGATGTCGATGGCCTGGGCGGCGATGCCCAGGTTCGTCATGAAGAGGTAGAACTCCACCATCTGCCGCTGATTCTGCTGAGCGCGGGAGATGAGTAGGTAGAGCTGCACGCCGAGGAGGATCTTCTGCTCCTGGGTGAGCTTGTGGCTGAGCTCTTTGGCGCGCTGGGTGAGGTCCTGCGGCTCCTGCAGCGCCTCAAAGTAGAGGCGGCGCATGTCGGCGTAGATGGCCTCGGGGTAGTCGTAGCGCAGGTAGCCCAGGCTGGACTCCACTTCCTCCTCCTCGATGTTTCCATCCAGCTTGCTGAAGGCGGCGAAGACCTCGATCAGCACGGGCAGCATGGTGTTGGCCGTGGCTGCGGCAGCGGAGGAGATGGGAGGCTGCCCATTCCAGAGATGAGCCCAGCGGTCAGGCGACCACCACGGCAGCTCCTGCGCCTGGCCACCATGAGATGCGCCTGCCAGGTTTTTCGAGGCGGAGGCGTACTTTTTGGCGAGTTTTTTGACCAGGCTCATGAAGTGGGTGGTGCGACTGCAACGACAGTACGCGGCGTGCGCTGGCGATTATGGAGTTCGTTTGCACAAACACAACTCACGAGACGCGAATGCTTTCATGGCATGGCGTCAAAAAAAAGGCGGCCCGGTTTCCCGGACCGCCTGCTCCTAGCATCAGGAACCTCACCTCCTGAAAGTCACATGCCTTACACGCTGCGATCACGCGGCGGGCCTTCGCGGCCGCGCTCGTGATTCGCAGGCGGCGGGCCTTTAGGGCCCTGATCTCCACCGTGCGGCGCGGGCGCGGTGCCACGCTCACGGCCCTGCATGCCCTCGTGCCGGGGTTGCTGCATGGGAGCATGGAAATGCCCGGGGCCCTGATCGCGGCCCTGGCCGTGGAACTGGCCGCCATGCGAGTGACCACCGAAGTGCTGCTGTCCTGGCCCCTGCTGCGGGCCAAAGTGGTGGTGGTGCTGCGCCGGACCACGCGGGCTGCCAAAGCGCTGCGGCCCCGCCCCCTGCTGGGGACCAAAGCGGTGTCCGAAACGCTGGCCACGGCCAAAGCCACGTCCGGCACCGAACCTGCCGCCGCCCTGGCCGAAACCCGGGTGCTGACCGAAGCGCTGGCCAAAACGGTGCCCAAAGTACTGCTGAGGACCGCCGGGGCCTCCGGGCGGGCCGCCCTGGGGGCCGTGAAAGTGCTGTCCGCCACGGGGTGCGCCGAACTGGCCGCGATGCCCAAAGGACTGCGGGCCACGGCCGCCGAAGCGCCCGCCAAAGCCGCCGTGCTCATGCCCGCGCGGGCCCTGCTGGTGCTGGAAGCCGTGATGCTGCTGGTGATGCTCGCCACCGGCCTGAGGTGCTGGATTTCCCGGACCGGGGCGTCCCTGAGGCTGGGGATGCTCCATGCGGTGCTCCTGGTGGTGCTCGCCGCCCTGCTGCCCATCCATAGGCGGACGGCGGAAGTTTCCACGGCCCTGATCGTGGTCCTGGCCACGGTGGTCGCCGCGCTGGGCATCGACCGGGCCGCGCCGGCCATCATTCTGAGGCGGGTTCAAGGGGGCGCGGGGTCCGGGGCCCTCAGGGCGCTGGGGGGCGCTGCGAGG